>Ga0074198_1000162_pt1 | contig 93990 bp, 80 predicted proteins | sample EPASupsiteSAE323_FD_64527 | JGI IMG/M metagenome (GOLD analysis project Ga0074198, IMG submission 64527) | Bioremediated contaminated groundwater from EPA Superfund site, New Mexico - Sample SAE3-23 | ecosystem: Environmental > Aquatic > Deep subsurface > Groundwater > Contaminated ... | reverse complement strand
TTCTTGTCGGAGTCTTCTGGCAGTGACGCCCTTGATTACATTCACGACGTTGGATAAGTTGGTTGTAGGTGTCGCAGTGAACAGTATATGGAGATGATCTTCAGCGGGATCTTGTGCAAGTATTTCGATTCCAAGTTCATCCGTCAAACTCCATATAATCTGTTTTAGCCTCTCTCGAATCACTTCGTCATAGAGTGCTTTCCTCCGGTACTTGATGACTACTACCAAGTGATAGTGGAGTGAGTACACGGAGTGCGCAGACCTGTCGAGCTTATACTTCATTGGACTTACCAAAAATATACGTATCGCATTATTAACTTAAATAGTTATTGGCGAGCATAAACTAGGGCAAAGGACTCCGCTTTCATCCCCACCCTGAAGGATGGGGACTTCCCGCTTCGTCCTTCGCAATCCTACAAGTTAAAATCTTCGCGTTCATTTCCATTAAAGTCATAGAGATCGCCAAATGCATCACGGATAATGTGAATAATCTGAACGCGCAATTCTGTAGGAATGGTCTCGTACTGGTAAACATCGGGTACTTCTCCGCGGCTACGCTTTTGGCGTTTTGAGAATAGATCAAATATTGTCATATGTCCTCATAACCAAACGACTTGGATCATCTTTTGTACCTGCCATTTATGCGCCGACTGCAATCTCTTTGAGCATTTTAGCCTCGCGTATGCTGGCAATATAGACATTGCGGCTTGTGGACACAGAGTGTTTCGCCGCACTCAGGGCATTTCCACCTTTCCTTTTCATTTCTGATGAACTGCCTTATGCCTAATTTGCGGATGTTTTCGAGATTGTCAATCATGCTCATGCCATACTTGGTTTTATACCTCTTATCCAAATGGTTTAGCCTGGCGCAAGGAAAGCTGTCGCAACAAAAGCAGTACTTAGCAGGGGCATTGTTCATCTTCTCGCAGTTCTTGATCTGACATGCAACGCAGGATTTCGACTTATCGCTGTCGTCCTCCCGGCAACCGGGACACGGCTTCCGCTCTCTTGTGAATGCGCTGCAGAGGCGACAATTCATTCCACAGGGGGCGATCAGCTTCATGGAAATTGCAGTTGTCTTTGTCGATCTTGTTGATGTCATTGCATTGATCAGCAGACATTATACGAGAACCTATTACTTAATCCCGACGACCATCCAGAAATCCTTATATATGAATAAGTTAATCTATGATTAGACAAATCAATTTGGCAGGATGTGCTGATGCTGGACAAAGAACTACCAATGATCCAATGCAAGAGATTGCCCATCCGATTGCCTGCAGGAGAAAGAGAATCCTGCAGCAACAATGCAGCTTGCTGTGAAGCGGAAAATGCCCTGGCCAGGTTTTACGGAGACCGGAGCCTTGCCAAAGAGCGATGTCTTCTGGTCTGCAAAGAGGCAAAAAAGATAGATGAAGATGATTTGGCCTCAGAGATTAAGGTCTTCAAAGCCCTGGCAGACATTACCCGCCTCAAGATCCTCAAGCTTCTCATGGCAAGAGAGCTATGTGCCTGCGAGATAATGCTGGCCCTGAAAAGACCGCAGTCCTCTGTATCCCATAATCTCTCCATACTTGAGGATGCTGGCCTCGTTAAAGAGAGAAAAGAGGGAAAATGGTGTCGCTACAGGATCTCAGATGAGGCAATCGCAGACATCATCGATTTTCCGGGACGGCTGATGAGAAGATGATAGTAATCGATTTAGCAGCGTAGGTGGACAGAATGGTTGGAGCACAGGCAGACGTCAAGCTCGTGAGCAATGCCATGGCCAATGCAACGAGAAGAAAGGCAATGGCCATGCTGGTGGAAAGCAACAGGACCAAAGAGGAGATCGGAAAAACCATAGGCCAGTCAATGCTCGACTATCACCTGCAAATGCTGCAGCAGGCAGGGCTGATCGATATAAACGGAGAATATTTGGCTCTGACCGATTTCGGCAAGAACTTCATGGAGGCTAAGTCCGAAAAGCCTGCGGAGGCCAGGAATAATCTCTCAGGGACGCCTCTTGTTCAGGTCACCGAAGTCAGGCAGCTATTACCCTGCATCGCCGATTCCACCAAGCTTCGCATCATTGCGAGGCTAGAGCCGCAGCTTGGCGGATCCCTGAAGCTCCTGGAGCCACTGTTTCCCAGAGCCAGGTACTCCGAAAAGATAGGCGCCCTCATCATTCAGAGGGGCAGCATCCTCATCACACTTTACTCAACAGGCAACGTGACAATGACAATGATCACAAGTGAGGCCGAAGCCAGAGAGATCCTGTGCGGCCTGAAAGAGACCATCAATCGGGCCATCAGCAGCGGCGTGACTCCTGCTCCCCGGGAGAAGGTTAACGTGGATCATGCCGAGATCTACGAATATCTTCCCAAAACCGACTGCAAGATCTGTGGGGAGCAGAGCTGTTATGCTTTTGCAATCCGTCTGGTGGCAGGAGAAACGGCTCTCGAAAAGTGCACGCCCTTGCTGGAGCCCAAATTTGCATCAAACCTTGAGACCATGCGGGCTCTCAAAGAATATCTCTGACTTGGAAGGTCAGCGATTTGTGAGGGCGGAGGATGGGAACACTTACAATCGTTTTAACAGATGGGCCTTACATCTCCCAGTACGCGGAGATGGCTTATAAAATTGCCAAAGCAGCCATCAAAGCACACAGAGTAAACGTCTTTCTCTACCTTGATGCAGTCCACATACCAAAGGTCGGCCAGGATCCCGCATTTTTTGCCAATGCAGGAGAGCTCTTTTCCGAGTTGGTTTTGATGGGCGTGAACCTGGAGGCCTGCCCCAGGTGTGCCACTGCTCGCGGGTATCTGCCTAAGGATGACACAAGAAAGAACGGCACAATCAGGGACTATGTTGCCGGCATCAAGGTTACCAGCCTCTATCGCATGGCCGAGATGCTGGAAGAAAGCGATCAGGTGGTGACACTCTCAAGATGAGATCGGCATTCTTTCTTTTAAACAGCCCCCCATACGGCAGCGAGAAAGCCTTCGGCCTCCTAAATGCAGCCGCGGTGAGCGCCAGGATGAATGCTGCCGTTGGCCTCTATGGTGACGGCGTCTACCTGGCCCTGACCGGTCAGGATAGCAGAGCCCTGGGTCAGCCCAACCATTCCGATATCCTCTATGCTTATCCTGAGATGAGGGTCCTGGCCCACGAGCCATCACTGGCAGATCGAGGGCTGATGGGAGCCTGCCTGGTTGAGAGGGTTGAGTTGATGGACGAGGAAGAGTTCCTGGAGGAGATGCTGCAATCCGACTGCATCATACTATTATGAGAGTATTCCTTTTAACAAAAAGCCCTCAGAGCGAACGCACTAAGCTATGCCTTCAGCTCATTGCCAGATCGCCGGACGCCGTGGTCTATCTGGCCGGCGACGCAGTCTACTGCTTGCTAGGCGAAGGCACGGCCAACGAAGCCGACCTGGTGCCTGGAGGGTTGCTGTCTGGGCATAGAACCTTTGTCTGCAAGGAGGACCTGCTGGCCAGAGGCGTCTCCTCCAATGGAAAGGCAGTCACCCTCGATGATTTTTACGATAGGCTGGTGGAAGACATCATGAAGGAGGGCAGCCGAGCATATTCCTTTTGAGCCTTTGATTCTTTTAGCCTTTGATCAGGCCATCGCCGCAAAAAACCTGCCGTGCTTCCTCAAACGACAGATCGGATGGAGGGATAATGATGTCCGACGGGACGATCTGCGAAGGATCGAGAGGGCTGGCAAGCTCCTTTACGGTGGAGATCAATTTTGCCAGATCTCGGGCAAATTCCGCTTTGTTCTCCCGGGACACGTGACCCACGATCTGATTGTCTATGGCGTTTATCCTGTCAAGGTGGCTGTCGTCCAACAGGAATTGTCCCTCGCCCAAAATCCTGATGATCATTTCTTCATCTCCTCCTTCATCTTGGCGAGCATATCCTCGACGCTGCTCTTTGCCTTTGCCTTGGCAATCTCCTGGTCAAGGTCGTTGCCACCCGAGTAATCGGTGAGCGTCCCGGTCTCCAGAAGCTCGTCGAGAGCTGCAGATCGGGCTTTCATGTTTTCCGTCTTCTCCTCAGCTCTTGATACAGCCATTCCCACGTCGGCCATCTCCTCGCTGATGCCTGTTACAGACTCGGTAACCTTAACCTGGGCCTCTGCTGCCGAATACTGGGCCTTGATGGTCTCCTTTCTTGTGCGGAAGGCCTCTACCTTGCTGGCCAGGCGGCTTTCGGCTGCTATCAGCTTTTGCTGCTGATCGCTCAAGTCGGCAATCTGCTGGTCGAGTGTAGACGCTTGCGCCTGAAGGGCAGCCTTGTTCTCCAGTGCCTTTCGAGCCAGATCCTCGCGGCCAGCCAGGAGAGCTTCTTTGGCCTGACTGTCCAGCTTGTCCGTGTTCATCTGCAGCTTGGCCTTTTGCAGCTCGAGCCTCTTCTTAGAGGTTGTGACCTCGGCAACACCTCTTTTGACGTTTTGAAGGAGAGTTAGCTGCTTTTCATAAGACAGATCCAGGGTCTCCCTGGGGTCCTCGATCCTATCCATGATCTTGTTCATCTTTGCCTGCACAACAGTGCTCATGCGATCTAAGAAACCCATAATCCAATTCTCCTAATCTGATGTGTATTGAGCCAGGACTATTTATAGCCTTTTGGATGGAAGATCAAGATTTTTCGCCCTTCGTTTCATCTTTTAAATGCAATTGCCCATCTTTTCATCCAGCATTTCGCAGTCATAATTTCTCATAACTTTTAAGACTCAATCTCAAATACATATAAATTGTAAAAATGGCTTTTCGGACTCAGGAGGCCACTGACATGGCATTACAAACTAAGTCAAAGGAAGAAGTCTTTGAGGCAATTGATAAATACAATGTAAGATTTGTTAGGATTTGGTTTACTGATATTCTGGGCGTTCCCAAGAGCTTTGCAATAAATCCGAATGAATTGGATGGAGCGTTCTCAGAGGGCATGGGATTTGACGGCTCTTCTATCGAAGGTTTTGCACGAATACACGAGTCCGATATGGTCGCCAAGCCTGACCCAACCACCTTCCAGATCATACCCTGGAGACAAAAGGAAAACTCCGTGGCCCGCATGTTCTGTGACATCCAAAATCCAGACGGCAGCCCCTATGAGGGTGATCCAAGGAACGTCCTCAAGAAAAACCTTGCCAGGCTTAATGATAAAGGCTACAGCTTCCTGGTCGGCCCAGAACTGGAGTTCTTTTACTTCAAGAATGAGTTTGGCACTGAGATACTGGATACAGGCGGATACTTCGACCTGACGACTGCAGACAACGCTTCAGACCTGCGCAGAGACACCATCTTGGCCCTGGACTCCATGGGCATCGACGTCGAGTACAGCCACCATGAGGTCGCGCCATCTCAGCATGAAATCGATCTGCGTTACAAGGATGCTCTGAATATGGCCGATACGGTGATGACCTATAAGATCACCGTCAAGGAGATCGCCCGTCAGTACGGCTACCATGCTAGCTTCATGCCAAAACCCATCTTCGGCCAGAACGGCAGCGGAATGCACGTCCATCAATCGCTCTTCCAGGGCAAGAGAAATGTGATGTTTGACGCTGGAGATACCTATCATCTCTCCGATGAGGGCAAATACTACATTGCAGGCCTTCTCAAGCACGCGCCTGAGATCACAGCCGTCACCAACCAGTGGGTCAACTCCTACAAACGCCTGGTCCCCGGCTACGAGGCACCGGTTTACATCTGCTGGGCCAGAAGGAACAGATCCGCTCTGGTCAGAGTCCCGATGTACAAGCCCGGAAAGGAGGCTGCCACAAGAGTGGAGTTCAGAAGCCCCGACCCAGGCGCCAATCCCTACCTGGCCTTCTCAGTCATGCTGGCCGCAGGCCTCGCGGGCATTGCCAACAAGTACGATCTACCTGCCCCGCAGGAGGAGGACATCTACCACATGAGCGATGATGAGAGGAAGAAGGCCGGAATCACATCTCTGCCAGGAAGCCTCAACGATGCCATCCAGCTTGCAGAAGGAAGCAAGCTCATACGCGAGGCATTGGGCGAGCACGTCTTCAAAGCCTTCATAGCCAACAAGAAAGCGGAGTGGGATGCCTACCGCATCAATGTCACCCAGTGGGAATTGGATAGGTACTTGCCTCTGCTTTAAAGCCCCCTATCTGGGCATCATTTTTTCTTGCCAGCCATTGGATTTGCTTAAAATAGACTCATTGCAAAAAGCCTGCGCCGGTCAGCCGCGTTCATAAACATTATGAACATTTCTCAAATAGCTATAAAACACTTATTGCAGCCATCTTTTGCCTGCACATCATCGGTTCAAATGAGATTGAGACTATGGATGGAGTCCATGATTTTAGGTCATAAGCAAACTAAATAGCATGAGGAAGGTTTCGCAATGAATTCATCCGTCTTTCCTGAGTTCCAGATCATAAGGGACGAAGAAAAATGCGGCCAGTGTAGGGGCTGCGAGCGACAGTGTGCCTTCGGCACTCATACTTACAATCCTGTGGCTGACAGACTGACATCCGATGAAAGCAAGTGCGCGGGATGTCAGAGATGCGTGGTGTTTTGCCCCAAGCATGCCATAGTAGTACGGCCCTCGCCACCGTTCTACAGGCCTAACGTCACATGGTCCCGCGAGAGACTGGATGATCTCAAGAAACAGGCGGAGACAGGTGGAGTGATCCTCACGGGATCTGGAAACGATAAGCCGTTTCGCATATACTGGGACCACATCGTGATGAATTCCTCCCGGTTCTTCAGCCAATCCAGAGATTCATCGAAAGAAGCAGCGAAGCTGCACATATCTCTCGGTGCCAAGCCGGACCAGATGAAGGCATCTGCACAAGATGGAGATGCGGAGATCAAGACAAATCTGTCGCCCCATCTCGTAGTTCAGACTCCGATCCTCTTCTCAGCCATGTCCTATGGAGCCATAAGCTACAACGCTTTTCGATCGCTTGCATCGGCTGCCTGCAGGTCCGGCACATATTTCAATACGGGCGAGGGCGGCCTTCCTCGCGAGATGAGAGGCGAGTTTGGAAGATGCGCTGTAGTTCAGGTGGCCTCTGGGCGCTTCGGCATAGATGCGGAGTACCTCAACTGCGCTGCCGCTATCGAGATCAAGGTGGGCCAGGGAGCCAAACCCGGAATAGGCGGCCACCTTCCAGGCGAGAAGGTCTCTGTAGCAGTGGCTGAGACGCGAATGATCCCTCAGGGAACCGATGCCATTTCGCCTGCTCCGCATCATGATATTTACTCAATTGAAGATCTTTCCATGCTAATCACGGCCCTGAAAGAGGCGACCAACTACGAGAAGCCCATTTCAGTTAAGATTGCAGCCGTGCACAACTTCGCAGCCATCGGCTCAGGAATTGTGCGGGCTGGCGCAGACATCATAGCCATCGATGGCCTGCGGGGCGGAACGGGCGCAGCTCCCAAAGCCATTCGAGATAACGTTGGCATCCCAATCGAGATGGCCATATCATCCCTGGACAGAAGGCTGCAGGGTGAAGGAATCAGGAATAAGTGCTCCATCATCGCAGCGGGTGGGATTCGTTGCAGTGCAGATGTCACCAAAGCCATAGCGCTCGGAGCTGATGCAGTCTACATAGGATCCGCTGCACTCATCGCTATGGGCTGCACCCTCTGTCAGAAGTGCTATACCGGCAAATGCAACTGGGGCATCTGCACCCAGGACCCCCGCCTCTCTGGCAGACTGAATGTGGATATCGCCTCACAGAGGCTGTCCAACCTTATCTCCGCCTGGTCGCGTGAGGTTGCCGAAATGCTTGACAGCATGGGAATCAACTCCATAGAAAACCTGCGCGGCAACCGAGACCTTTTGCGTGGCATGAATCTTGGCGATTGGGAGCTTGATGTTCTTGGAATAAAAGGCGCTGGAGACTAAAAAAATGCCTGGTGCTTCCAGGCGATCCTATGCAGTCCAGGCGTCCAGTATGGTCTCTGCCTCATTGCGATAGGCGTCCATGACATAGGCTATGCCAGAGACATAGGCCGCTTCTTCGGTCAGGGCCATGAGGTCCTTTCGGGAGACTGTAGACAGCTTGAAGTTGCGAGAACCTGCCATAAGTTGCTGCATTCCTGTCCTGAACTTCTGGCAATAGGTGTACAGGCCAATTGCTCCCATCGGAATATCCTTTATCTCCTGGCCGTACTTGGCCTTGATGTCCTCGTAAGAGACAAAGATCTCCTGAGCACTGCTGCCGTACTTGGAGACGCTTGCAGGAAGCTCGCCCTTCTCAAGCCAGCTTCCGATGTTCTTTCCAACCATTCCTGGAATCATGAGTGCCCGGCCCATGCAAACTGCCTTGACAAACGGTGCGCCCATGGCAATTGCCTTGAAGATTCCGTCCTCTGTTGAGAAGCCGCCAGCCATTGCAATGTCCGGCACCTTCATGCCGCGCCCGGCAAGCTTTCCGCAGAACTCATAAGCCAGCGCCTGCAGGTAAAAGGTAGGAATGCCCCACTCATTCATCATAGGCCAGGGGCTCATTCCTGTCCCGCCAGGTGCACCGTCGATGGTGAGCAGATCGATCTTGGCCTCGGCACCATAGCGTATGGCCATTGCCAGCTCAGCCATGCTGTAGGCTCCGGTCTTGAGGGTGATGCGCTTGAATCCCAGATCCCGCAAACGGTCAATCTCCTCGAAGAACCCACCTCGGGTTACGAATCCGAGACGGGAATGCCTCTCGAATTCCTTTATGGCCCCGGACTTGTAGGCAGTCTGAACCTCGAGGTTGCCGGGATCGGGTGCAACCACATAACCTCTGGACTTCAGCTCAATGGCTCTTTCCAGGCTGTTCACCTTAATCTCGCCGCCTATGCATTTAGCTCCCTGGCCCCACTTCAGTTCAATGGTCTCGAGATTATGTCGGGAGGAAACATACTCGGCGACGCCCAATCGAGTATCCTCGACATTCATCTGCACAAGTATCTCGCCGTAGCCCTCATGGAATCGCTTGTACGTCTCGATCCTGCGATCCATCTCAGGAGACTTCTGAACCTTGCCCTTGCCATCAAGCACGAGTTCCGGGTCCACTCCGCAGACGTTCTCGCCGCAGACGAGCGTGATTCCGGATATGGCTGCACCCACTGCAAAGTGCTCCCAGTTCTTCCTGGCAATATCCGTAGATCCCAGAGCGCCGGTGAATATTGGCAGCTTCATCTGAACCTTCTTGGACCATCCGTACTCGGTAGTGACATCTACATTGGGGAATATGGAAGTATCCGGTCCCGGTTCTACACCTTCTGGAAGTCCAAAAGCTCCAACAGCATAACCCTGAATATTGAGATGAGAATAGTCTACAGGATAGTTCTTGTCAGCCCCGGCAGTCATCTCTCCGAATGGGCCTGGGTAGAGTACTTCTCTGCCTCGGAAGGAGGCAAGCCATGTCTCGCATCCACCTTTACATCCATCTATACATCTGGTGCATATTCCGGACATGGCAACGACACTTCTGGATCGGTTGAATGTCCCTGTTGCTTCATTGGCGTTCGGCCTTCTGAGATTCATCTATTACACCTTTTTGCAGTATTTGATCTATAAAAAAAATTTAGACTAATTCGTAATCAAACCGGCACCCTTCCCGGCTTCTCTGCCACAGATACGGACAGCAAATTAGCAGTCGCATCCATCTCTTCCAAGGGCAGATATATTTCCCATGTCCTCCAGAGAGGCTCCGTGCAGCCCATTCTCTCTTCTGCACCCTCTTCTGGAAGAATCTGATCCCAGGGCTTCAGGCAAAGTTTGGCAGCGCCAGTCCTCCGCTGCACCTTTGCTGAAGGCAGGTATTCTTCCCAGGTAGTCCAATTTCTGGCTTTCATTTTTACCACCAGAGATTTCCTCTCACTGTCTTTTACTTAACTATTTTTAAGAATAGTTCATACTCATTCATATCATAAATTGTATGAACAATTCATAATCACTCATAACAAAATTTTTAATATGAAAAAATAAATGAAGATCCTGGCACACAGAATTATAAAACTAGCACAATAACATTACTATAAGCGGTTGCCACGCGCTTACTAAAAGAAAAAATTTAAATAGATGTTGATTTCTGCCCAATTTCGCCTCCAGCTCGAAATCCTCCCGTCCTCTGCAGGAATATGCCATTATGCAAGAGTCATAAGGAACAGCGTTATGAAAGATGATCTACCCCATAGAAAGCTTCGATGAATCCTGATTCGCACCTATAACTATAAAATTTTCGAGTATTATCATGGCAATTATTTATATCTTGGAAAAAATGGCAAAGGACTCCCAGGATTCTTAATTCGTCTGTGGCGACTGCGCAGCAACCGACTCAAATCCTGTAGATTAGAGATCATGGATTAGCTTTATTCTCAGTTTGGAGAAGTCCTCTTTGATCTCAACCATAAAGCCCATTCCTGTAAATATTTCTTCAAGCTCGATTCGGACGAATTTTTTGGTGCAGTCAGCGCCAAAGATGAGAGTAAAATCATTCTTGCCAGTCTTTACCATTTTAAATAAATTGCAGATCTCCAATCTTCTGATGATGCTCTCTGCATTGAATAGCTTGTGCTTGAACTGCTCGGCATGAGACCTGCAGACCTCTTTATGCAGGTTCCAGAATTTTTCGTTATCCGGATGGGTCTCAATGAAGTTCAGAAAGAGTATCCAATGATCGATATCAAGGATTACATGCTCACCTGCAGAGAGCATCTCAGCATGGGTGTAGACCATCTTATCTTCGGCAAACTCAAAGAGCATCTTGTGCTTGCCAAAGAATTTCAGTGACTCCCTCATCAGCTCGCTTTGAGACATGCCCATGTCATCCCTCATCTTCTTGAACAGGCATGCGGTCTCATCATCCAAAGCGATGGTAACTCTTTCCGGCAACTTCATTTCATTCCCCGCATAATTGCGAATATTTCTTCTTCATATCACGTAGATCCACTATATTGTTAGGGTGCCCGGACTAAAATTGATGGATATTGCCGGCAGAAGCTTGATGCCTGGAATAGATTCATATATTTTATGCATTCCAGCGAGCCCTCAATCATAGCTGACAATTTTAATCTACTTAATAGTATTTAAGAACGAATCATAAACATTCATGGGGCAATATATCGCAATCTATAGAGCATCCAACGGATTTCTTGAGAGGATCGTGATCTACAAAAGCACCTTAATTTATATGAATCAATCATAAATGATGCCTTTGTGTCTGATCTCTCGGTACAGTCCAAACCACGCAATTCATCGAAGAGCAAAAACTAAATTGCCCCGCAACCCCTCTCTTTAGTGCGAACCCGCACCACATCCTCCACCGGATAAACGAAGATCTTGCCATCCCCAGCCTCACCTGTCTGGGCATGCTCGCAGATGAGATCGATGACGGACTCTGCGTCTTTATCATCGACCACCATCTCCAGCTTCATCTTCTGGAGAAACTCCACCCGGTAGTCTCCAGCTCGCCACTGTAAGGCAATGCCCTTCTGCCGGCCACGGCCTTTGACCTCGGTCACTGTCATTCCCGAAAAGCCCTTCTGGTCCATCTTGCTTCTGAGCAGGTGCAGCTTTTCAGGCCTAATTATGGCTTCAATCTTCTTCATATTATTGTCCTCACACGTAAGCGCCCTCACCATGCTGGCTGATATCAAGACCCACAGATTCTTCCTCGTCCCGCACGCGTAATCCCATGAGGGCGTCGATTGCTTTAGCCAGCCCAAAGGTGACCACAAATGAGTAGGTCCAGGTGACAGCAATGGCTATGAGTTGAACCATTACCTGATGGGAATTTCCGGCAATCAGACCTGTAGCTCCGATTGTAGCGAAGATGCCGGTAGCAAGAACGCCCCAGGTGCTGCCAATGCCGTGGCAGGCCAAAACGTCTAAAGAGTCATCCACTTTGCCGCTGCCTCTGATGAGGATGATGGCATAATATCCGGCGATGGCAGCCAGGACGCCGATTGGAATTGCCGCAAGAGGCGAGACGAAACCTGCAGCAGGCGTTATCGCCGCCAGCCCGGCAACTGCGCCAGTCACTATGCCGAGAGCCGAAGGAGCCCTCTGTCTCCAGGAGAGGAGCATCCAGGTGGTAGCTGCTGCCGCTGCAGAGGTATTTGTGGTGACGAACGCATTGGCTGCAATGCCGTTTGCCGCCAGAGCTGAGCCTGCATTAAAGCCAAACCATCCAAACCAAAGGAGGGCCGCGCCCATGACCGTTGTAGGAATGTTATGCGGCTCCATCGGATCGGTGCCAAAGCCTCTTCGAGCGCCTATGACCAATGCAACGGCCAGTGCTGAGACGCCAGCTGTGATGTGCACCACAATTCCGCCAGCAAAGTCAAGAGCACCCAGTTGCTGCAGCCAGCCCCCACCCCAGACCCAGTGGGCCACTGGATCATAGACCAGGGTAGCCCAGGCAAGGGAGAAAACGAGAAAGGAGCTGAATTTGATTCTCTCAACGTACGATCCCGTGATGAGTGATACCGTGATAATGGCAAACATGGCCTGAAAGATCATGAATGTGAGCGATGGAATCGAAAGGCCCTCCTTGGCCTGCATCCCAACGTTTGCCAGCCCCAGAAAGTCAAGGCCGCCGATGAGCCCGGAGATGTCATGTCCGAAGGCTAGAGTGTAGCCGTATAAGATCCATTGTAGGCTTATTATGCCCATCACGGCAAAACTGAAGATGATCGTGGAGATGGCGTTCTTCTTTCTGACCATGCCCCCGTAGAAGAGGCCGACGCCGGGTATCATAATCAGGACCAAAGCAGCGCTGATGAGCACCCAGGCGTTATCTGCGGCATTGATGGCTGAATCTTGAGCCGAAGCCGCACTTATGAATAAAGCAGATAATAATAGAAAACATGATAGCACTGATCGGATAGACAGCAATATTACCACCGATGGTTAAAACAAATGCTTAATTTATAAGCGTATTTGGGAAGAATTAAGTGGAATTCATAAGAGATGTGAAAATATCCTAAAGAACTAATTTGATAGATCGAATGCGAAATCTATAACTCTCTGTCAGCCGGACTATCTTCGTGGACTGGCTTATTCTCTCTCTTGTGGGCGCTGCTGCTATTTCTGTCACAGGCATCATTGACAAGCTCATACTGGGCCGATTTGTGCGAGATCCTCTGGCCTACCTGGTCGTTCTTGTGGTGATGCAGCAGACGCTCGTCTTCGCCATTCCTGCACACCTTGGTTGGGGATTTGTCTATCCTCAGAGCCTGTATGCCCTTATCGCCGGAGCCTTCCAGGTGATCCTATGGACTGCATATCTGATAGCTCTGAAACAAGAGGAGACCAGCAGAGTGGCGGCTATGGTCTATGTCTTTCCGGTGTTCGTCTTCCTGGGAGCATATCTCTTTTTAGGGGAAACTCTCGAGCGGGATCATTATTTGGGAGGAGCACTGTTGGTTATCAGTGCTCTGATGATATCTTACAGGCCCGGCAGGCAGGGCAGCATCATCCTCTCCCCTGCATTAAAGTACATGTCAGTCTTCTGGGTCTTCACTGCAGCCTATGCTCTTGCTTCCAAGTATCTTCTCGGCTTCATGACAGAATGGCATCTCATACTCTGGGCGTCTTTAGGAAGCCTTCTCACTGTGCTGCCGTTCCTGGGACGCAAGAGCATAAGAAAAGAAGCAGCTGGATACTTCAGGGGCGGAGCGTTTCTCATCCTGGCACTTTTTGCTGATGAGCTCTTCGACCTCCTGGGCCGGGGTGCATTCATCTTCGCCTATGGCAAAGGCTCCGTGACTCTGGTCTCAAGCGTTGCGGCAATGCAGCCTTTCATCACACTCTTATACGTCATCCTCCTGGGGCTGTTTGTTCCGGGGGTGTTGGCTGAGGAGCTGGATAGAAAGACGATGGCACTCAAGACGGTTGCGATAGCTTTGATAGTTGTCGGAGTATATTTGGTGTCATGAGGAATCGTGATTGATATTGATGGATACCGATGAGCTGCTATAGCTTCAGCGGAAGGAAGAAGAACGCCATGCTCAAAATGCCGTACACTGCCAGGAGCATTGCTCCCTCAAGCCAGTTGGACTCGCCGTCCAATGATACGAGCGCCGAGATCATCGAAGCGGCGGTGAGGGCGATCAGCTCAAGCTGATTGAACTGCAGGGTGAGAGGACTGCCAAGGAAGAGAGACACAAAGACCAGCACGGGGGTCACGAAGAGGGCGATCTGCAGGCTTGATCCGAGGGCGATGGAGAGCGACAGGTCCATCTTGTTCTGCATTGCAGCCTGCACAGAGACCAGGTGTTCGGCCACATTTCCGATGATGGGAACTATGATGATTCCAACAAAGAAAGGTGTGAGGCCAAGTGTTTCGGTGACAGCCTCAACCGATGCCACCAATAGCTCGCTCATGAGGGCAATTCCAATCATGGAGAGGCCCATAAAAGCGGTCGCTTTGCCGGCGCTCCAGGCGTGAACCGGCAGGGCTTCTCTGACAGTCACTGCGTCGCATTTCTCTTTGGTGCAGCTTTGCAGAGTATAGACCACGAAGAGCATGTAGAGGATCAGCATAGCGGCAGCGGTGGTGAGGCTCAGCTCCTCCACCAGTTGGCCGTCCGGGATGTAGAGGCTGAAGAGGGAGGGCACGGTCATGGCAATTAAAGCCAGAATGGTCATGGTGGCATCGGTGTCCACCTGGCGGCGGTCGAAGATCTGCCTGCCGTTCTTAAGGCCGCCTATGAACATTGAGAATCCGAGAACCAGGAGGAGGTTGCCGAGAATGGAGCCAGTGAGCGAAGCGAGCACCAATTGGATCTGCCCGGCTCGAATGGCGGCAAGAGTGATGATCAGCTCTGCTGCATTGCCGAAGGTGGCATTGAGAAGGCCTCCTATGCGCTGGCCGGTCTTCTCTGCCAGGACTTCCGTTGCCTCGCCGAGCAGTTTGGCCAGGGGAATGATTGCCAGAGCTGAAGACGCGAAGACGAAGATCTCATTTGTGCCAGCCCAGTGAGCCAGCAGGGAAACAGGTATGAAGAGCAGCAGCAATTGCAGAGCGCGCATGGGAATATTTTCCGATTTGATGCAATGCTTTAAAATCCTTTGCGTGTTCACTCACATAAATCTAGTACGCATATATGATCATTTGCCACTCAGGTTAATCGACCAAAGGAAGCATCTCATTAGCATGCAATGAATGCCCTGCATATCAAATCGATTTGATTTGAGAGATCAACTGCATTGCGCTGTTGTTATCACGAGGTAGCTGGCTGAATTTTATCAGATCCGTAGAGCTTGGCATTGACTTGGTTCATGCTCTCCAATAAGCTTATGCCCCTTTGCGTGGTGCAGTACTCGCCTCGCTCAATATTTATAAATTGACTCTTTATAAGTTCGTTCAAATAGTGATTCGTCGTCCTGAAGTTGAGATTTCCATCATAAACGATCTTCGTCTTGTTTGCACCACGCACACATATCGTAAGTATATCATAGATGATTTCATGTCTGTTTCTCTTCATAACTCCCACTCCACTGATCTCCTTCCGACTCATCTGATGGCTTTCCATCAAACATGACTCAGCAAAAAAACAACCTTGCCATATTTTCATGATTTTGACATGGATTTTATTGATCGAAGCAGTCTTTTGATCAACGTCCACACCTCACACTAGCAAGATGCCCAATGACATACATCCACACTCCATTCCTTTAATTGAATGCATAATATAAGAATCCTTTGGCTGTAATAATTATAATAATTCGGGAAACAATAGGTTAGCCATAATCTACCCGATTCTTTTCTCTCAGCCATCCAGACAGCATCTCTTCTAGTTCCTCCTTTCTTACCGGCTTGGCAATGAAGTCGTCCATCCCTGCTCTCAGGCATTTCTCTCTGTCACCGGACATGGCTGATGCAGTCATGGCAATGATTGGAATTCTGGGATTGATGACCCTCGATTCCTCCTGGCGAATGCGCCTTGTGGCCTCAAATCCGTCCATTTCTGGCATCTGGCAGTCCATCAATACCAGGTCGTACGGTACAAGTTGCAGGGCATTGATGGTCTCCTGGCCGTTAGCCACGATATCCACATCATAGCCCATTTTTTTTATCATAGCCTGCGCTACCTTCTGGTTGATAGTATTGTCCTCTGCTACAAGAATGCGAGCGTTATCACAGACGTCATCCCCCCCAGAAGCCTTTTCAATGAATTCCTCTGAGGCGGTCTTGGAAACGCTGCGATCGGATGAATCGGATCGGCAAGATGAACGAAGATTGCCCTTCTTGCTCACCCAATTTTCGACTGCAGAGCGTCCTATCCCCTGTGCTTTGAAAATAGCTGTAAACCAGAAGGTAGATCCAACTGCTTCCTTGCTCTCCACCCCAATCCTGCCGCCCATCAATTCGGCCAGCTGCTTGCTTATGGCCAGTCCGAGGCCAGTGCCTCCATATTTGCGGGTGGTCGAGCTGTCCACCTGAGTAAAAGGCGAAAAGAGGATTTGCATCCGATCCTGGGGAATGCCAATTCCTGTATCGCTAACCGAAAAGCGAAGAGTGACATCACAGTCCTCAATTCTGCAACTTGCAAGACCATCCGGGGATATATGAGATTCTTGGACAAGGCACGAGGCATCGGGAGAATGTGCATCGGGCGAATATGTATCGAGACAATGTGCATTAAGAGAATGAGCAGCGACAGATGGAGCAATCAGGGAGACACGAACCTCTATCTTTCCTTTCGTGGTGAACTTCACAGCATTGGAGAGAAGGTTTACGATGATCTGTCGCAGCCTTGTCTGGTCTCCTGAAAGATTTAAGGGAACGTTCGGGTCAATTGATGACTGCAGAAGGAGTCCTTTTTTCGAGGCAGAAGCCGCCAGCAGGCTCTTGGCCTCCTCCAGAGTGGTGGATAGATTGAAGTCAAGAACCTCCAGATCCATCTTCTTTGCCTCAAGTTTTGAGAAATCCAATATGGTATTGATAAGGGTGAGAAGAGATTCGCTGCTAATGCGAACGATTCTGGTGTAATCAAGCTGCTCGGCATCCAGCTTTGTGTCCATTAGAAGTCCTGTCATACCGATTATGCCGTTTAGCGGGGTTCGAATCTCGTGGCTTACATTTGCCAGAAACTCGGTTTTAGCCCTGGCCGCATCTTCCGCCTCTTCCTTGGCCAGGATCAGCTCCTCTTCCGCCCTCTTCAGCTCGGTGATATCGTCAAAGATCATGCAGAACCTCTCTTTAGCCTTCCAGGGACGGTAGACGTGGCAGTGACAATGCTTTTTGGTCTGTTTGAGAAATATGTCAAATGTAACTGGCTCTCCAGTTGTAACCACATGAGCATAGTTTTCTATCCACGAGGAGTCCGTGTCCGGCCAGACATCATGCACGGTCTTACCAAGAACATCCTTAGATCGCACGCCTGTGAGTCCTTCGTAGGCATCATTGATGTAATCAAAACGGTAGCTAATGAACTTTCCTCGATCATCAAATACCGATTTACAGACCACGAATGCATTCATCATGCTTCGAAGCATCCATGCCAGCTCCTCGGATCGAGACCAGATCAACTCCCGTGCACGCTTTCTTAAAGTTATATCTGATTGGGTGCAGATGAAACGTAGTGGCCTGCCGTCCTCTCCCCAATCCATAACCTTTCCTCGGTCCAGGACCCATTTATAGCTGCCATCTTTCTGGAGGACGCGGTGCTGGTCATGATAAATTGATGTCTCAGCTAGGAGATGCCTCTCCAGCTTATGAAAACATGCATCCCTATCATCCTGATGGAGGCGTGAGCGCCATTCTTCGAGGCTATCTCCGATATCATTAGAATCATATCCCAGCATGGTGATCCATTGGGGCGAGAAGAAGACTCTGCCAGTTTTTATGTTCCAGTCCAAAACGCCGATGCCTGTGCCCTCAAGAGCAAGCTTCCAGCGTTCTTGGCCCTCTTGGCCTTCGTTCTTCGCGGCAGGTTCTCTCTCCTTTCTTTCAGTCAATTTAGAGGTAATTCCAAATGCCTTTGTCCCTCCGTCCTGTTGCTTTGAGGCACTGCACCTGGAGCATACCCAGGATATGCTGCCATCAGCTTTTTTCAGGCGATACTCCAAAGAGAATTCCCTGTCAGTATTTTGAAGGGCATCGAAGAAGAGCTGCCGCAAATGAGGAAGATCCGAAGCGTGAACATAGTCAAAATATTTTTCGAATTTATTTTGAATGCTGCCTTCGGGCAGGCCGAGCAGTCTGTCCGCAGCCGGCGAGATATATGACCCAATCTGCCTTCCCGCAGAATCGACCTCAAACTGCCACAAGACATCCGGAATGCTGGACATAAATGAGGCTAGATCCATCTCATGATCTTGAGCAGATGCCGTCTTTCCAGTCTGAGGCATCCTCTGGTCTATTCTCGCATTATTCTTGTCGCGCATTATCTCTCACTGAAATTATCATTAAAACGCAACTCTTGATATCGATATCATGGATGATGGTCTGTGCTTCGCACGTTCATTGCGCAATCTAGCATAGTTGATGTAATTAGTAATAAATCTTTTCTTCATAGTCATACAAAAAAATTTGTGAGTTAGATCAAAATATTATTGGATATTTTTCCATTTGGTGTGACCTAAATCAGTGCTTTCCAGCAGACTTTTTCTCAGAGCCTTTTGGAGCTGCTCCTCCGATCCCCAGAGATCTGGCCAGGTCCCGGAGGTCTCTCTTCCCGGATTTCCGGGTTTTTGTTCTTCTGGGAATCTCTCTCTCGTCCTGATTTCTCCTGCTAACGGTGGCAGTTCTATTCAGTTGAGGGCTCTTTAAATTCCACTCGGCTACTTTCTGTTGGATGATCTTTCTGCCTTCCTCAGCAACGATGGGGATCAGCTCCAGCTTTACCCAATCGGGCAGGAAGCTTTTCACTCCAGTCTGTCCCTCTTCAGAAAAACGGCGGTCGCAGAACAGAAGGACCCCTCTCTCCGATTCTGAGCGGATGACCCTTCCTGCAGCCTGCAGGCCCCTGTTAATTGCTGGCAGAGTGTAGGCGATGAGCATGCCGTTGGCCTGGCCATATTTTTTGGTGTAGTAGACGTTGATCTCCTTTTGAATCTCGTTGTAGGCTGCAAGAGGAAGCCCCACAACTGCCACCCCGTTTAATGCCTCACCCCTGTAATCGATTCCCTCTGCCAGCTTTCCGCCGCAAACCCCGGTCAGGACGCCTCCGCCGCGTCCGGCCAGTCGGAAGAACTCCTTGAGAAGAGATGGAACCTCGTCAGCGCTCCTGGGCTCGACACACAGCTTCTTTGATGCCTTACGACAGGAACCCATACATACCTCTTTGTAGGCGTTCATCATCGGATAAGAGGTAAAGAATATGGCAACGTTTCCGGGAACACATTCGATTATCGATCTGATATGCCCGGATATCTCCTCACGGTTGTCGGAGTCCTCTCGAATCTCAAGCTGGCTCGTGGCCTTCTTGGCTGCAAGAAGCAGGCGGTTCTCAGCAGGAAACGGATTGGGCAGGCTCAGCTTCTCTGCCCTGTTCTCCTCGCCTAGACAGTACAGCTCATAGGCACCCAGAGGAGAGAATGTGCCTGAGAGCATGATGGTGGCATTGATGTTGTCTGTGATGCGCCTGATATTGGCTGCTGGATCGATGTTGTTGACCTCCATGCGGGCGAATCTTTTTCCGGCTGATCCGGTCACAGAGATCTTTCTCTGGAACGATGGGTCCCTCTCAGCCGTCTCAACATCATTGAGAAATAGTAGCACAAGTGCAAGGCTAGGTTGAATGTCACCCTGAAGGTTCTCTCTATCTCCTTCGGCTAGGTTGAGGTCAGCTACTGCTACAGTGACATCGGAAAAGTTCGAGAGAGCCTCTTCGATGTTATCCAGGCCATCATAAAGGAAGGACCGGAACAGATCTGCGTCCAAAAGAGCTTCTCCCTCTGTCATCCTCTCCTGCTTGCTTGATAAAAATCTCCGAAGCCTTGGAAGAAGAAGGCGAATGACCCTGATTCCCTCTCGCCTCCATGAGGCCTTCTCTTTCGTCTCATCCAGTCGGGCCTGGCCGAGTGATCCCTCGAACTTTTCGATCTCTCTCTCGGCCAGATCGATCATGCGCAATGTGAGATGTCGTGAGTTCATGGACCGCACTGCATCGCCCAGGTTGTGGGCCTCGTCTATGATCAGCGTGACCTTCTCAGACTCTATCTCCAGCCACTGAAAGATGATATCCTGGAAGTCTGGGGAGAAGAGGTGAGAGTAGTTCATGATCACAATGTCGCTGTTCTTGGCATAGAGGCTCATGATCTCATAAGGACAGATGCCCTGGCAGGACTCTTCCAGAGTTGAGGGCGGGGTGATCTTCTTCTTCAGATCCTCCAATACATCCAGGGCTCGACTGGACCTGCGGAAGTGGACTGTGCCGTTCAGCTCGAAGCCCTCCCGGCTTTTCAGGTAATAGGGACAAAAGGTTCTGTAGCCTGGCTCTTCATCGGGAATGCTGTCTGCAAACGGGTCATAGATGCTGGCGTTGCTCTTGCTGATCCTGGCTGATACATAATTCTTGGTCCATTCCCTAAGCCTCGCACAACCCGCATAAACGCTCTCCCCGCGAAATTCCTCTTCGAGAGGGCACATCCTCTGTTTGCCTACCATGTAGGCTATCTCCGGCCTGTGTCGGGTCTTCGACCAGATCTTGTTGATCTCATCTGTGTAGATATCAATCTGAGAGACAGTTCTCACAGCTACTACTATCTTTCCGGGTGCTGCAGACAGCGCTGCGCAGATAGAGCTTGTCTTTCCAGTTCCTGTGGGCGCGTCTATCATCAGAACGCCATGATCTCCATTGCTCACAACATCATAGACCGCGTCCAGCATCCTGTCCTGGTGGGGCCGGAGGGACTTGTAAGGGAAGTAATCCAGGTACACGAGATGAGGATTGATATTAAGACGAGATAAATGCTCGCCAAAAGATCTAATTCTACCTCCCTTCTAAACCAGGAGCCAAATGGACATCCCAGATTCGTCTGACAGTCAACTGATCCCAAATATATCTGATACTGATTCATCCTTGCTCGATCTATTTCATCCTGTGCTCCGGGAGTGGTGGCTCGCTTCGTTATCAGGGTCCAGGTCCCTCTTCACCTTGCCTCAAAGAGAGGCCGTGCCCCTCATTATGCAGTCTAAGAACGTGCTGATCTGCTCTCCCACAGGATCCGGCAAGACTCTCTCTGCTTTCATCTCAATCATCAATCAGCTCCTGGTAATGGCCGCCGGCGGGGAGCTCGAAAACACTGTCTACTGCCTCTACATCTCTCCACTAAAATCGCTGGCAAACGATATCCACAGAAACCTTGAGAGGCCGATAGCAGAGATCAGGGCCCTGGCAGAGGATCGGGGGCTGGTCATGCAGGAGATCAGGCACTCCATCCGGCACGGAGATGTCTCGGCTAAAGAGAGGGCTCGGATGCTCCGGAAGACGCCGCATATCCTGAACACCACTCCCGAGTCGCTCGCCATACTCCTCAGCTCGCCACGATTTCGGGAAAAGCTCGGGACCGTCCGATGGGTCATTGTGGACGAGATCCACTCCCTTGCGGCCTCGAAGAGGGGCGTGCACCTCTCTATCAGCCTTGAGAGGCTGGAAGAGCTGAAGAGTGAGATGGAGGACCGGAAGAAGTGCGGAATAGAGACAAAGAGAGCAAAAGATGACGAAATTCAAGGCTTGACATCGGTTGACCCCGCGTCTGGAAGCTTCGTTCGCATCGGATGTTCGGCTACAGTTGAGCCTCTCCAGGAAGTCGCGGACTTTCTTGCTGGAAACTATCGAGAGGTAATGGTTGTGGACTGCCGATTTTCCCGGCCTCTCGACCTTCGTCTGATCAGCCCTGTGGCTGATCCCATCCATTCTGACCAAAACGAGCTATCTCTACGGCTGTACGAGCTATTGCACCGCCTCATACAGGATCACAGGAGCACTCTCGTCTTCGCCAACAGTCGCAACGGAGCCGAGAGGGTGCTATTTCATCTGAGGCAACGCTATCCCCAGTTCTACAATGACGAGAATTCCGCCTGCCATCACGGATCTATGGGCCGGGAGGGACGAATGGATACGGAGAAGCGGCTCAAGCAGGGGAGTCTCAAGGTTGTCAGCACCTCTACCTCTCTGGAGCTGGGGATAGACATGCCAAGCATCGATCTTGTTGTTCAGATCGGCTCACCCAAGTCGGTAGCAGCTCTCCTCCAGCGTTTTGGAAGAGGCGGGCACAGGCTTGATCAGATCATCAAGGGAAGGATAATCGCTCTGGATCAAGAAGATCTCATCGAGTGCGCAGTGATGCTTGAAAGGGCAAAGGTGGGAAATGTTGAGCGAATTCATATTCCGAGAGGGGCCTTAGACGCCCTCTGCCAGCATTTGGTGGGAATGGCTTTCGAGAGGGACTGGAAGGTCAATGAGCTTTTGGCAATTGTTGGCAGGTCCTACTGCTACCGGAACCTCGGCGAGGAGGAACTGGTAGGCTGTCTCTCCTATCTTTCTTCGGCCTACAATGAAATGCAGGAGAGGCACATTTATCCCAAGATCCGCTATAACCCTGAGACGAAGACCGTATCCAAGCAGGGCGGCAGCTCCCGGATGATTTACTACACCAACTCAGGTATGATACCAGACCAGTTCACCTGCGATGTTTTCACGAGAGCTGGAGCATGGGTGGGAAGACTTGACGAGGGCTACATCGAGAGGCTGGAGCCTGGAGACGTTTTTTCTGTGGGAGGCCGCAGCTATTCTTTTGGCTATCGAAAAGGCGGAAAGATCTATGTCGATAGCTCTGAGGGCAGGCCCGTCATTCCCACCTGGTCCTCAGAACGGCTGCCGCTCTCGTATGATCTTGGCCTGGCCGTCCTTTCGTTTAAGGGAGACCTGCTCTTTATGATGAAAAGTCTTGGAAATGAAGATCACAGAGATTGCGAGAGTGCCGTCTGTCGCTGGCTTGAGAGGCAGTATCACATGGACGGGAACAGCGCCCGCATCATCTACAAGACCTTTCGCCAGCAGGAAGCCTTTTTGGGCGAGGACGGAATTCCAACTCACACGAGGATTGTTGTGCAGGAGTGCCCTGGATGGCAGGCAGGCCGCAGGGCTTTTTTCGTTCTATCCGGCTATGGATTGCGCGGAAACGAGGGTCTTGCCAGAATGGCAGTTTACCTTCTTTCCAGGCAGAGGATAAGCGACATATTCCTGGCCGCCTCGGACTCGGGATTCGTCCTCACCGTCCCGGAATCTGCAAAAGCGAGTTTTAGGGCTGTCATGAACTCCATCAAAGCTGAGAACTGCGAGGATCTGCTTTACCGGGCGCTGCAGAACACGAGCATTCTAAAAAGCGTCTTTCGAATAAATGCCACTCGCTCGTTTCTGATTTTGAAGAGCTACAAGGGAAGGCAGAAGTCAGCCAGAAGGCAGCAGTTTGATGCTGACATGCTCATCGGCCTGGCAGGAAAAATCGACGATTTTCCAGTGCTTCAGGAGAGCTTCAGGGAGATAATCGAGGACCGATTCGAGATCGATAACATCAAGGAGGTTTTAAGGGGCCTGGCCTGCGGCGAGATCGAGATTGTCATGAAGGCCGAGGCCACGCCAGGTCCTATGGCCTTTGATCTGGCCGTTCTTGGTCTGCAGTCCGAGGAGAGGCGGGAGCGACTGAAGGAGATGCAGAAGCGGGTTCTTGAGAAGATTGGCCAAAAAGCGCATCTGCCAGATCCGGAAGGTCGGGAGAAATCAGAGAGAATTTGAGGTAGCCAAAGATCATTGGAATGGGCCTTGATCTCAGAGCTGCAGTCATTGCCCTTGCAGGCTCGTCGTCTCTTCCAAAGAGGGGCTGATTTACATGAAGAATTTGGGCCGCTGCATCAGATATCCTTGAGCACCAGAGCCTCTCAGTCTGCCAGTCTACGGCTATTCCTGAGCCCACGATCTTGCGGCAGTTGGGTGAGCCGCATCTGCATGCGATCTTCCAGGGAAAGGAGCTGTAGAACAGTCCATAATCGATTGTGATCTCTTCGCCCTTTCCAATGTCTTTGACAGCAATATCGCAGTAGCGGCCATCAACGAACATTGATAGAATATTCGCATCACAACTGTGGTTAGCGTCCCCATCCGCTGCTATCCAGTTTCCGAATTCGTCTTCCACCCCGAATTTGTATAATTTCTCTTTCTCGGAAATTGGCAAATCTGGAAAGTCCTTTTTAGAGTAATAAATATCATCACTGCTGTAATAAAAAACTATGGTACCTTTGGGTATCGGCTCTCCGGCAAATAGCCCAATACCATCAATGCTGCTATGGTTTTTATGGATTTTCGGAAGATACATGGCGGATCATCATCGCGCAATTATAACAGATGAAACGATATATGAGAATTTCTGTGAGGATTTGACATAGCTATTATTTCCAGACTTCTCTTTCCGGATCCTTTCCACTTACTCGGAGATCGTGCTCATGCAAGAATTGTGACACAGCTTTCATCTTTTCCGCATCAAGTTGGGATGTATCTCTTATTCGTTCCAGCCTGTTCACAATTTTGTTGGGATCGATGTATGGCTCCAGCCACTTTGGATCAAGTCGATATTTTTCTCTGGCTGCATGATCACTTAATCCCTGTGATTTCCTTACAGATCCAAATTGTTCCACGAATAAAATGAGATCATCATCCATCGCTATAATATTATTTGCCCAATCTCGCACAGGATCATCTGAGCCTGTCCATATGCGCCAAGGATAGAGAGTACCTACAAGGTTTGGCGATGAAAGAAGAGATCCATCTTCTGCCGCTTCAGTGATCTTGACCACAGCCATATCTTCAAGTATATTCAGGTGTTCAGCTGTGAAGGTGCGATCTTCCACAGGCCTTGGTTCCCCTACGCCGAACTTTCCGTGCTCTTGCCCCCAGACAACGACCTCATGAGTAATTATTGCGATGGATGAACCACTTTCTATTGCGGAAGATATAATCTCAAACCTAGTCATTTCATCGACCCGATGCAAAAGCTGATCGATCAGCCACATTATTCGAATCTCATTGCCGATATCGAATAATCCTCCGCGTCCATCACATTTCAATAGAAGGCTGTCGCCAATTTCGAAAAAGGTATTAATTATTGCAGGTATATCTTCCACAGGTATATCTTTCATGGTATAGTCCTGCAAGTACTCAAGCATAGCCCGAACTCTTGAGCTACCATCAGAGCGAATTTGACCTGCATATTTCAGCAGCAACTCGCCGAACGTTTTGCTATCGCCAGCAACATCCAATAGTGCATTGATTTCCGCTTTGGATATGGAATCCGAGCCAAGTGCGAATCGGAAGAAGATTGGGAATTTATCTGGACTACAAGCACGAAGTTGCCTACGCCAACTAGACAACCACTCGTAGCCATATCGAGCGCCCCCAAAAGCAGAACTAAACCTTGGGAAAAAGAGAGATAGGAGGTTCTTCGCGGAATCGCGGTCCCCTTCTGGAAGGATCTTTAACCATGTCTCGAAGACCGTCTTCCTTTGCTCTGTTGTACGCTCTTGTCCCGACTCAGACGATGCTCCAGCAAGAAGATCTTGATTACTTCGTATTTCATCATACAATTTGGGCATGAATACTCGTATCGCCTCGATTGAGATGAAATCTACTGGATTGACTTCGTCCTTCACACTGGGATATGTAGCTCGAAGCACATTGATCAGACGAACGACATCCCGAGGAGTAACGATGAAGTGATCTATTCCACTATAATATGCGTTTGCCCAGTATACGGCATCAAAGTTCGCCTCATCTGTACCCGCAGTTATTTCGCCAAGTCTGGCGAACAGAAGCTTGCGGAGGGCGGCTTTGTCTGGTAGTGGCAAAGAAAACGGAACTTGGACTATCTTCTCAAGATAACTATTTGCATCAGGTATGAACGTCTGCTCAAGAGACTCAACAACCACGCTAATATCGAATGCAAGCAAGTAGATCACATTGGGGAAGTTCCCAGTTGCCTTAATCGTACGAAATAGATCGCGGATCTCATCAGGCGCGAGGCGATCAATATCATCGATGATAACAAGTATCCTATTGTCAGAGGAGTGCAACAATTCATCTATCCTATTCTTCAGGGAGACAAGGTCGGGCTCTCTTCGCAATATTTTTGCAATGATTCCACCAGTATCCTTTACGGGAACACCTGGGATTGAGGTTACTAATTCTGTATAGTTCGCTAGCTTGCCTTTCAACTCACCATAGTCTTTATCACCGAGTTGTGCTCTTATCTGGCCGATGAGAAGACGAGTTAGGTTCTCCCTCCCAGAAAACCACCAAGGATTGAAGTGGATTGGTATAACTGGCTGATCTGCAAATTCGTGTTCGAGGTAATATAGGACAAAGTTTAGAATTGTGCTCTTACCTGATCCCCAGGGACCATTGATAGCGACCACAATCCCTTCCTTCGGACACATTCTTGATATGGACTGGGCGAGGAGTTTGGAAAATGGTGCGTAGCCCAGCATATCATTAGAAGGATCTAGCACTGGATTGTCACTGGAAAATGTTGACTGCGATTCACTCTCTTTGACTTGGATCATATATGTGCTCCTCAGCTCGGTCATCTTCTACAGGTAGAATTCGCTCAATCACTCTTCCTCGAAGCCGAATGACTTGAATTTAAGGACTTTGCAGTTTTCAGAAACAGTGCGCATAGTGTTATCTTGTGCGCCATCTGGGATATGAGCTTTGATCTCTATGACAATCTCAACCTGGGCATCTTTTTCTGAGTTTAGATATTGAATGATCGATTCTGCGATATTGCCAGCATCTCTGCTTGCCCTCTTAGGATCAATTGAAATAGTACCATAGAATCTTCGCATTTTCTTAGGTGGTGGAGGAATGGGCTTTTTATCACCATTTCTTTTAATCTCTATGCTACTGCTGCCGGTCCCCGTAGCACTGTCAGAAATAACAACCTGTTGATGTTTTTCCCTTTCAACCCTTTCATCGTCCAATTGTTTTTTGGCAACTTCCGGCTTCACCAGAACGCTCTTTCCATCATTATTCACGATACTTTTTCCCGTCCCAAATACTAGACCGCGGTACCTTCCATTATCGTCTACCATGTCCGCATAGCCAAAATAGTCTATGCTATGAGATCCAGCAACTATGGCATTGAGAAGAACGTCTTCGTTGGCTAGTCGTGGAAGATAGAGGTAGGTGCATAGGTACTCCCAGAGCTTCCTAATGATAATATGAGGCTGGTCTTTCCAGAGTAGCCGGTCAAGCTCCATCTGAAGAGTGGCTGGGGACCATTTCATGATAAGCTGCTCTTCTGAATGCAACTTCTTGCTTACCCGTTCTGGTAGAGGTTCTTTAATATCGCTGTTGATCTTGGTGATGTTCCAGGAGATGGTTGAGTCATCTGGCCTTTCCTGGGTTGGGACTAATAGCCAAGTGTACGTCTCACCCATCCGTTGAAGGACCGTCTCCTCGGACCGATCAATGCCATTTTTAACCTGTTGGCGTTGAAGAGTATCTAGGTTAAGAGTGTCCTTTTCTTGTTCAATAGATCTCCAAGCCATAAGCTGTCGTGCGGCCTGCCTCAGGTCCTCCAGGCGATCTATATCAGGAGCCACAAAAATCAACATATTCCTGTATAGTCTCGGACCTGTGCCACGTTCGTTGAGCATCCGCTCAGTCTGCTCCTTGGCTGGGCTAGTTGCCCCTTTCTTGGAATTATGTGGATGTGCAGGACCCAGGACCACCAAACGAGCTTCCTGCTCATCCTTAACGTCTGCCGAGGATGAAGGGGCAATGTGGATCGCGGCAAAATTTCCCAGCTTTTGCTTTGTACGCAGCCTGGTCAAGATTTCATGATCGACTTCCTCTGGCTGGTATCGGAGCTGTTCTGCCCTGTCTCTTGCCATGCGAATTACACTGGGCCTGGTATCAAACCAGTACCGGTTCTCTGGGCCAAATAGGTAGGTCAGCTCCTCGGTCAGCCTTCTGAGGGCATCACCAAATGTAGCTGGGGTCTCCCCAGGCTGGACGCAGCCAAGTTTGATGCTCTCTTGCTCAAGTCCTCTCACTTTCATAGCTGCAACAGAGGGTGCACTGCCAATGAATATGGTCCGGGCAACTCTCCGGCATGCAGAGAAGCGGCCAAGGTTGGGATTCTCCCGATCCAGAGATATGGGTCTGCTGTTGAGGCCGTCGATATCCGAATCTATTATGGGGCCCCAGCCATCTGGCAGGTTACGAGTGATCTCAAACCGGACATCAGAGCTATCCAGGGGCAGGGTGCTCGGCATTATGAGGAGGGAGCGATCATCTCTTTCCCAGAGGCTGTGGATCACAGCGGCCATGAGCCGGAGGACGCCGCGGGTGCGCTGGAATCGCTCAAGGGTTGACCAATCCTTGTAGAGCCTATCGAAGAGCTCGGGATGGATGGGGTAAGCCTCTTTCAACCTGCGCTCGTAATCTGCCTCAGCGCATTCTTTTGGAAACTCTTTCTTGTTCTGGCGATATTGCTCGGCAAACGCCCGGCATACAGCATCTTTTGCAGTGTAATCGGTTATGGGATCGAATAGCCTGCGCCTGACTATGGAGAAGCTCTCCTCTGCATTGGCCGGCCTCCATACGGTTTCAATCCTGCCAAAGGTGTTGCGGATCCGTTCCAGGGCAGCTATGCCTCCCTCACCGCCGATCTCGCTGTCTGAGGCCGGAATGCTGGCCACGACCAGAACCTTCGGAGAACGCTTAGCTGCTTCTGTGAGGACTTGCGCAAAAGTCATGTTGGCCTCGAAGGAGCCAGCCGGAAGGCCATTGACATGGTATAACTGGCGTGCAAAGGCGATCCATTCATCTATGAGGATGAGGGCCGGGCCAAACCGGTCGAAGAGCTCTTTCAACGTCTCTGAGCCAGGACTGGTCCCTGTTCGATCATTCTCAGCCACCATGGCAAAGCCTTCAGCGCCGCCAAGCTGGTAGGCCATCTCGCCCCAGAATGTGTTAGTGACCACGCCGTCTGGCTTGGCCTGACCTTTGGCCGGGTTAAGCCTTGTGCCTACCAGGACGGCCCTGTTGGCAGTAGGAAGACTATCCAACTCTACTTCTTGCATGACCTGTTCTAATCCGGGGATATCTCCTGGTTTGACCTTGCCGCTTACTAAGTGGTAGAGGGCGATCATGGAGTGGGTTTTACCACCGCCGAAGTTGGTCTGGAGTTCCACCACAGGATCTCCACCTTGGCCGGAAAGACGCTTGAGAGCCTGAACTATGATATGCTTCAGGCCTTCGGTGATATAGGTGCGGCTGAAGAATTCCTTAGGGTTCTTGTATTCGTCCTCAGCCTCGCCAGAACAAACCTGAGATAGATCTGCTGCGAACTCCGCCTGCCGATATCGGCCAGCGGCTACATCATGATGGGGTGTGGCGATCTCACGCCATGGCTTGAGTCCAACCTGGGTTTGCGTCTCAATGACAGTCTCAGCGCTTCGTTTCAGCTCTCTCTTGGTTTCTTCCTCGAACCTCTGGCGCATCATCTCCCTGGCGCTGGCCTGGATCGCTGCGGCATCGGGTGAGGATATCATCTCTAAAAGTCGCTGCATGGTGTCCAGAGCACGGTAAGCGTCTTCAGTGGAAAAAGCCTGCTGATGGGCCCAGCGGTTTCTGATCTCCCTTAGCTCACTGATGTAGCTTCTGCCGGTATGTCCCAACTTTGGCTGAAAGACATCTCTGGACCAGTTCTCCCATATTATTACGAGCAGGGCCATAACGTCCAGCCGAGCAAAGCGCTCCTCTTCGGTGCCGGAGCCTTGGGCTTCCGTGCCCATCCTCGGTCCCAGGGTCTTCTCCACGCCGTCTAAAAACCAGATGTTGCCGAAGAAGGCCTTCAGCTCCCTCTCCACAAAAGGTTGAATGCCTTTTTTTAGGACCTCCAGACCTTTGCCGACCCGCTCGTGATTGCTTATCGCCACCGTCTCTCCCTCAGGATGCGAATGCTGCATGTACTGCATCAGTTTGCAGCTTGCAGCACACGAAAATTTCCAGGAACCGATCTTCCTTCTCACTTATTAAGGAGTTTGGTCCTGAGCGTGTCCGGATCGATAATCTCAGGTGGGCGTAGATTGCATTTTTCTTTGCAGAGCAAAGTCAAATGGAGCAGTTCGCCATCTGTAGTTAGAAAATAGTGCATAGCCAGCCTTCGTGTGTTATATGCCGCCGCATAGCCCAGGTGAGTTTTATCGGTAAGGCCGTGAATTCTCCGATCGGTTTCGTCAATGCAGGGGCAGCATCCCCTCAGCCTCTCGTTGGGGATCATCCAGAATGGATCTATTTCATCACAAAAATCCATTACGCGGAGAGCATCATCTCGTCTCTTCTCGGTAATTCCAGTTAGCATTACTTCGCCCAGGACCGTGAGCGGGATAAAAATCCTATGACCTGCGTTGCGCAGGCGGCGCAAGATATTATCAGGATCTTTTTCCTTAACTGAATCAAAGAGGATGTCGGAATCGACTACAATATTCATAGATCTGCGTAGTCCTCTTCCGTCATCACCTGGACAATAATGCCTTTGGAGTTTATCAAAGCACCATAGGGAAGCATTCTGCCTATCTGCGGAGTGTAGGCATGTCCAATGAAATCCTCGGGCCTAGTATCTTCCTTCATCTCTTTTATCTTATGCCAACGATGCTTATTAAAGATTTGTGGCTATTTACCGAAAGCTGCTCAGATCCCTCTGGGCCTCTTTTTCCCGCCCCAGTTCAGAGAGCCTCGGCCAGACGATAACGAGGCTGTTGTAGGCCATGGCCTCCTGAGCCCAGCCCTTCCGCTCGCAGATCGAATAAAGCCGATAGGCCAGATCGCGGGCATTCTGGGCAATGCTGCCCAGTTTCTGCTGAAGCTCGGCAGCGCCCGCTTCGCCATGGGCTTCGAGAGCGCAGATCAGATACTGCGTCGCCTCCCAGACGGTCAGGCGGCGATCCGTTGCCGGGTCCCAGCTCGTGTCCATTTCCTCCCGCCTTTGCAGCCGGGCCCTTCCAGCTCCGGCCTTGAGGATTCCGGCCTCAACCATGCCCTGCACGCTTGTGTTCTTGGCCGTGGAGAGGGTTTCCGCGTCGCCAAAGGGGCCCTCGTTCATGCCATACTGCTCGAACCAGGAAAGAGCCCAGCGAGTGTCGGAATCGTACTCGCCTTCTTGTTCGGAGAGGTATTCGTCCAGATACTGGTTAATGAGCTGCAGAGCGGTTCTCACTCGCATTGGTGTGCCATCGGCCTCTAGAACTCTTGAATAGTAAGAGAAGATGGCCATGCCTGGGCCAATAGCTGCTTGAGCTAGATCTACTGGTGCTATGTTTTCTTTCTGGAGTTGGTGGATCGCATTTGGAAGATCTTTTCTTAAAATAGCTATGAACTCTTTTCTGGTGCTTAATGGGGCATCCTTAGGGCGGGGTCGACAAACGACGATAATAGAAGATGCAAGTGCATTAGTACCAATACCTATTATTCTACCTTTTTTTTCAGTTCGCATGGGCCACGTTCCGGTGATTACAAAGCCAGACTCTAATACGCTCTCAAGCATGGTTTCCCAACCAGTAGATGCTACCATCGATTCATTGCCGATACCATCGTTTCCGTCTTCAGACTGTTTAAAAGCATAAAAAAATGTTAATGGATAAGAGGTATGCTGCACCTTGTACATATGCATAAATGCTTTTTTTAAACCTTCTTCAAAGAAACGACTTGCTCTCTCTTTATTACCACCAAACCTGTATGGGGTAGCAATAAGTTCTTGCTCCTTTGGAACAAGCAAAGTGCTAAAAAGAATTGGATATATTTTGGCCATAGATCTGCGTAGCCAAACATAGAAGAAGTCTGATAAATCGGCGTATCCTATATTATCGTAATAGGGCGGATCTGTGCAAATTATTTGATTAAACTCACAATTGAGCGATGCTGCATCAAGTTGCTTAGATTGCCCATTTGATACAACTCTATTAGCAGGCAAAGCTGAGAATCCTTTTATTAGGCGTTCATAAAGATTATAGAAACTACCTGACGATTTGCAGAAGGGATTGCTCTCCGCATAGTCCCATGTCATGGGGATAGCTTGACGAGCGAAGACAGTTCGCATTTGAGCATTTACAGAATTCCATCCACAGATATTTGATTGATGATTAGATAGCTGATCTATCAAGAATGCAAGATAAGTCGCCACTGCATCTGCATATGCCTGAGCTCCATATCCCTCATCAGCAATACCAACGCCATTATCAGACAATCCGGAAATCACACTATCTTGTAGAACTCGGTCTCTAGCCTCAGCTACCAAATCGCTGAATGTTGTGAGAGCAGCGAGTTGACGGGCTGTGAATAGATCCCTATAATTAGATAGGCCATAGCCAGGTGGCGAGAACCATCGAGGGTTATCTGGCATGGGCCTATTCAGCCAATTAGCTTCAAGTGCGTTGATCTCTCCTCCATAGTCCAATGGCGGGCTGATGTAAATTCTACCTTGTTTTCCTTCTGCGACTATGGCCATCAGTTGTTGGCCCATTCCAAACTGCTTAGCCTGGTTGCGTAACATATCATCAGTAATGTTTGTGCCACAAATCAGACATCTACTCTTTCCACGTTGTTTAGTCCCTTCCTGGGGCAAACCAACTCCAACTTTCACATCGAATCTGATCCTTACCCCCTCTGGGTCATATATCACAACAGGATCTATCCAAGCATAATTTCCCCTTTTTTTTGAGAGCTCAAACGAATTTGCTAGGGGCATTCTAACACCGCAGGCCGGATTGGGGCATTTCACCGTCCTGGCCCACAGCCAGGCGATGACCGTCGCCTCGCTGCCATCGGCAAGCTTCGCTTTGGGATAGAGGTGCCCGATCCTCTTCTCAGCCTCGTCCCGCATCCATTTTCCATAGTAGCGCACGTCCTCGGCCAGACCCGAGGCCCCGGGCCAGTCCTGCCCTTCGATCTTCTTTTGCATTTTCTTGCGGGCCTCAGGGTTCACAGGCGGCATTCCTGCAAACTTGGGCGGAATCTCGATCAACGCTTTAGTAATCAAGACCGCCACGGGATTCAGATCACTGGCATGCGCCTCCAGGCCCAGACGCTGTGCTTCCAGGGGGATGGAGCCGCCGCCGCAAAAGGGATCGAGGACCGGGGGAGGATGACCATCAGTGGCCTTCAGAATCTCCTGGCGGGCTTCGTTGAGCACTTCCTGATTATTGGTGTTTTCCCAAAGAACCAGTCGCTCTATGATCCTGAACAGCCGCTGTCGCTCCTGCTCCTGGGCCGCCTCGGTGGGAAACTCTTCTGGACGGGATGAGGGGTCATCGACGATTGAAGCGAAGAGTACCGCACGGCAGGCAGCCAATGGACGTCTCGCCCACCAGAGGTGCAGCGTAGATGGATGACCATGGCGGATGGATTTCTCTCGAGCCGACGCAACGTTGATGGCCTCCAGGGGTAGAGCGACCTCGATGAGCTTCTTGCGGTAGGATGGGGCTGGCGTTGGGAAAACCTCGGAGAGTAATATGCGGCATGTAGAAAAGTGTTTTGCGTGGGCCTGGCAAGAGGGATGGTTAGAGAACACTATTTTCTTTTGTAGATTTCGTCGTGGTGCTTAAGGTCTATGAATTCCACCATGCTGTTGTTTTCCTCAACCACGAAAATCAGAACAAAAGACTTTTCGACATGTACCCGGTAAAATCCTTTTAGATCATGCCTCAGAGGTTTGTAATGATGAGGATTATTCAAGATCTCCTTGATTTTCTTCATCACGGAATCGAAGAGCTGCCGGTCTTTTTTGCAAATTTTATCGAGCTGGGCTTTGAGCTTCTTGCTCATCGCAGGGCGATAAGGTGGCATCTTTTTTAGCTTTCCTCTATGGATTTTCTCATATCTTCAAAATCAGAGAACTCGACGAACTCGTCATCAGATTTGATCTTTTCCAGCTCTTTTACATATTCATCTTTTACCGTGCAAAATACATCCGTATAGATCTCTATCATCGATTCCATCATGTTCTCCATCCGGTCAACTTTTTCTCTCAGGATTTGGAGATCATTCCGGATGGCTATAATCGCCGACTCTTCTACCTCGATCATCATTTTATGCCCAATTGTACTCCTGCTATTTCCAATTTAAAGATTACTGATAGTTTCTACAGAACGATAGAGGCAAAGGGCGCCTGGCCCACCAGAGGTGCAACGTGGATGGATGGCCGTGGCGGATGGACTTCTCTCTTTGGTTAAACATATTTATTGGTTTGGAATATGCAGAGAGTCTTGGACCGGAGCCAAAGGTTGAATAAGCAGGACCAGAATATTGAATTGAGATGCAAACACTGAATTACAGAATCCGGCTGATAAAAGAGGATGAAGGTGGCTATACGGTGATAGTCCCAGCTCTTCCTGGATGCGTAACATTTGGCGAGACAATTGATGAAGCCATTGCAATGGCAAGAGAAGCAATAGAAGGCTATATCGAGACCCTCAATGAATTAGGAAAGGACATACCAAAAGACAACGATGTATTAGAGTACACCGTTTCGGTTGAAGCCTATGCATAAGCTCCCAGTAATATCTCCTCAATGAGCTTCCTTGGCGGCAATTCGAAGATAAATATTATTGAATCGCATCATGCTGGCTCCGCTGATATCTCTAAGAGATCTTTCAAGTCATAATTTACGCTCTCCACGGCAAAATCAAGCTCTTTCTTGAATAGCCTGCGGACATATCTGGGACGGGCATCATCTCCATCAACAAGCACGAGGGCCAGGATGAAGTCATCGGGTTTGTTAAGACCGTACAAGATCTCGTTTTTTGTGATAGTAACCGTGGTTGCTCCGGTTGCCCTGCCCTTGACCTCTATGAACCTCAGCTTGCCTTTGCCGGGAACTCTGGATTCTATATCATACCCTATCTTTTTCGCACTGATATCAATTGGCTCATATCCTAGCCTGGCCTCAGACTCCATCACTGCTGCCATGGCCATATTCTTGATCCTTTCTTTTTCCATCGCAAATGTATCGGGCTCTGCAACGTTCTCGCCCTTGAGCTGTTTCAGCAGACCCAAAGGCACTATCAGGGCTCCGCCCATGATCACTGGCGGCTGGGCAGATATCTTCCTCTCTAGCTCCAATTCCACCAGGCGTTTCTGAAGCCTGGATTCCAATTCATCAGCCCTCTGGCGAGCCTTGCCAGAGTTGGTCTCGGCATTGACCTTGCCAGCGAGCTCCTGCTCCTTCAGCTCAAGTGCCCGGTGGTCCCAATAAGTTATCTCCTTGATTAGCCTGTCCTTTACTGCGGCAACGGTTTTATCCACCAGTTTTTCCTTCCGCTCCCTCACCTCGGCCAGGTGCTCAGGAACGATATTCTCAATTGCATAGGACATGGCCTGGCCCTCTAAATCCTGTTTTAGCCACTCTTCATTGATCATGGACGAGATCAGCGTCCTCTCCACCTCTGAGACGGGCCTGTAATCAAGGTAAGGCGCATAGCCTGCGCTGTGAGCCGAGCCGTTAGGATCGATCTCTACAAACTGCATCCGCTTGGAGACTATTCGCTGATCCCCGGACTTCTCCACCTTGCCATCCTTGACAGCATGCTCCAGATAAAACAAGGCGCGAGTCTCCGAGCCATAATCATTTGGATCGACCAGTACACTGCCCTTCTTCAAAAGGTCTCGATACCGCTCCAGGACGAGGTCTATGGTGCAATCGAGAAGTGGATGACCTGGGCAGATAAAGGATGCATATGGCTTACCCTGAATGTTTATGTAATCCTTCTCGAAGCAGATCCTCTCGTATTTATCGAGAACAGCTTCACCAGTGCCTATCATCCTGTCCCTCTGGCGGATGATTGCAGGCACATAGGTAATCTCATAGCGTCCTGACTCCCGCTCCCTCGCAGATCCACCTAAATGTTTGAATGCCTCCAGGAAGAAGGATGCAATGAAATGGGGCTGCAATCGCCTGGCTTCACCTCGTTCCATCTCCTCCTTGATCCTCATCACTCTGGAAACGTTCATGCTGTCATGAACCAGGGCCCTTTCTTCGAGCAGCTCTACGAGGTGCTGTCGATCCATTGCAGTATCGACAACCTGGGTCAGCCTGGCCCTTACCTCGGGCCTATCGCCGTATCTTATGGCTTCCAGCAATAGCTCACGCAGAGGCTTATTGTCGAAGGTGATCTTGCCAAGAATATCGAAGACCTTGCCACCAAGCGTCTTTCGTTCCTCCTCCAATTTGGTTAGAAGGAGATCGTAGACCTCGCCCTCTCTGGTCTCCTTGGCCACCAGGTTCCAGAGATGGCACACCTCGGTCTGGCCGATCCTGTGAATGCGTCCGAACCTCTGCTCCAGCCTGTTAGGATTCCAGGGCAGATCATAATTTACCATGAGGTTGGCTCTCTGAAGATTTATGCCCTCACCTGCGGCATCAGTGGCTACGAGTATCATGATGTCTTTGTTCTGGGTGAACGCCTCTTTGGCCTGTTTGCGCTTTTCTCTGCCCATGCCACCATAAATTGTGACCAGAATATCATCTCGGCCTAGCACAGTCCTGATACGTTCAGTTAAGTAGTTCAGAGTGTCTCGGAACTCTGTGAAGATCACCAGCTTTCTTCTGTGGCCATGCGCATTGAACATCTCCCTATTATCCTGCAGGAGCTTGTTTAGCTCATCCCACTTACGATCTTGTCCACCATCCCTGACCTTCGAGGCTAAGACCTCTAATTCCTTCAGATGTTGAATCTCGATTTCCAATTCTGCTATGGTCTGAGAGGCAGTGGCCCTATCTGTTACCTGATCTTCAACCTGCTCCCTCTCGGCATCCGGTGCATCATCGAGATCATCCAGTTCATCGTCTGTGATGGTAGGGAGGTCCTGCATGGGATCTATCAACTCATCCTTGCCTCTCTTGAGAAGCCGCTCCTCACGCAGTTTCTTTTCCAGACGCTCTCTTCTGCGCTTCAAGGAATGATAAATAGCTTCTGGAGAGGAAGCCAGACGACGCTGCAATGTAGTCAGGGCAAAGCCTACATTCCCTTTCCGCCCTTCATTTTCCAGTCGATCAGCCCTGTTGAACTCTTCCCGTACATAGTGAGTAACCCGCTCATACAAATCGGCCTCTCCACTGGACAACGGATAGTTGACTGTATATGCCAGCCTCTCCGGAAACAGTGGCTTTCCATCAAATTTGAGCAAGTCTTCCTTTACCAGACGACGCATTAAATCAGAAACATCCGCAGTATGGACACCATCACGAAACTTGCCCTCAAATCGGTCACCGTCCAACAATGACATGAATAGCTGGAAATCCGCCTCCTTTCCATTATGGGGGGTTGCAGTCATCATTAAGAAGTGCCGGGTTATCTGGGATAGATGCCGACCCAAATGAAAGCGCTTGGTGTACTTAATCTCTCCACCAAAGAAGGTGGCTGACATCTTATGTGCCTCATCACAGATTATGAGGTCCCATTCCGTCTGCATCAGCTTCGCCTGAAGTTCGTCGTTTCTGCTGACATGATCCAGCCTCATTATGGCTAGGTTAATCTCCGCAAATGGGTTGCCGCTCTGAGATGCTTCTATAGTATCTCTGGTTATTATGCTGAAGGCCAAATGGAATTTGTCTTTTAGCTCATCTTGCCACTGCTCAACCAACGAGCCTGGAGCACATATCAAGCAGCGGTGCAGGTCTGCACGGATAAGGAGCTCTTTGATAAGCAGACCTGCCATGATAGTCTTGCCTGCTCCAGGGTCATCTGCCAAGAGAAACCTCAGTGGCTGACGGGGTATCATCTCTTCATAGACCGCGGTTATCTGGTGTGGCAATGGATCTACTAATGAAGTATGAATAGCTAGAAGCGGATCAAACAGGTAAGCCATGCCTATGCGGTATGCCTCAGAAACCAGCCGGAACATGGCCCCATCTGCATCAAAAGACCAAGGCAATCCAGCCGAAGCTATTTCAATGGTCGGTTCACGGTCCCTGAAAAGCAGCTCGCACCTTGGAACCCCAGTGGGGTCTTTATAGGTTAGCTCTACGACATTAGAGCCATGCCATTTTGTTTGAACAATGGTTACTAGGCCATTGGGAAGAATTCCCCTGATCGATGCTCCAGGTTTAAGATCCTCAAGACGAGCCATAATTGCCGAGTTGTTTGAGGATCAATATTGATAAGGCTAACTCTCTGAAAAGAATAAAAGCCATAATCTCGATTAACCGACGATCCAATGAATCTTGCGCTGGTTGACTTCATAACCTGTGTTGCGAGTTCACGGGCAATAGAATTAATAATAGCCCTAAGTGACGGGAAGATATTTATCGGCTCAAGAAAATCCAGGATCAGGCGATTTTTTGTGTCACCGACGATTAAGGAAATGACCCAGGAGGGTATGAAGTCAGCAATCCAGATGCTCAAGCTTGCAGTTGTGGTAATCATTGCTCTGCTGATACTTGGAACTGTCTTCGGTTCTCTTTACATTGTGGATTCAGGTGAGAGAGGCGTTCTCTTAACCTGGGGGAAAGTCGAGCCCAAGGCAGTTGAGCCGGGACTGCATTTCAAGACGCCCTGGATGCAATCCGTGCAGATCTTCGACGTAAAGACCCAAAAATATCAGACCGATGCAATTGCTGCGTCACGCGATCTTCAGACTGTGAGCACGACCATCGCAGTTAACTACAACCTCCAGCCTGAGTCTGTGCCAATCATTTATTCTGAAATCGGCCTCTCCTTTGCAGATAGGGTCATCCAGCCTGCCGTTCAGGAGGTCGTCAAGGCCAGCACCGCCAAGTTCAGCGCTGAAGAGCTGATCACAAACAGGGCTGCAGCAAAGGACATGATCCAACAGATGCTCACAGAGAGGCTGGCCAGGTCTCACATCGTTGTCGTCGATACTGCAATAATCAACTTCGAGTTCTCGCCTGCCTTCAAGGATGCTATCGAAGCCAAAGTGACGGCTGAACAGCAGAAGCTGAAGGCTGAGAGGGACTTCCAGAGGACTCTCATCGAGGCAAACATGACCTTCGTCAAGGCTGATGCAGAAGCCCGAGCCCTGGAGAGGCAGAAGTCCGCCTTGACTCCGGAGCTGGTGGAGCTGAGAAGGATTGATGCCCAGAGAGCTGCTATCGATAAGTGGGATGGGCGACTGCCAACAGCCACCGCTGCCATGCCTTTCATCGATGTTACACCTGGCAAGGAGACGGCCTCGTCGACATCGTGAACCTCGGGAGATATCTCAAACCTCACAGCTTGCTGAGGGGATAAAGGGCATGCGTATTTAACTTGTAGGATTGGATCAGCTACTTGTCTGCATCTTCATGCGGCGGCGCCTCGCATGCCCCGACAGCTCTGCAGCGGGGTGCCTCGACGCAGGTTCACTGGCTGCATTCTCCGCACCGCAGGCGCATTCGACGAGCCTTCTGGTGTAAGGATGCTTGGGATTGTTGAGGATCTCATTTGTCGCTCCTGTCTCCACGATTTGGCCCTTGAGCATGACAGCCATGCGATCACTGACCTTCCTAGCCAGAGCTATGTCGTGCGTGACGAAGAGCACAGCCAGTCCCATCTTCTCTTGCAGGTTCATCAATAGCTTCAAGATCTTGGCCTGAACGCTCGGGTCCAAGGCCGATGTGGGCTCATCCGCTATCAAAAGTTTCGGGCCCAGGGAGAGGGCCCTGGCGATAGCAACCCGTTGCACCTCGCCGCCGCTGAGTTGATGTGGATATCTTGCAAGAAAATCGTTGTCATAAGGTAACTCAACGAATTTTATAGCGTCTATTGCTCTATCCCGCTGATATTGCTTGCTGTACACTCTTTGCACCACCAGGGGCTCCATGACAGCATCTAGGATATTCATGCGATGGCTGATGGACTCTTTGGGATTCTGGAAGATCATCTGCACCATGCGATAGAATTGCATGTCCCTCTTGCCAACCTTTTTTCCATCCAGGTGGATCTCTCCAGCATCCTGATCGTAGAGGCCCATGATGATCTTGGAGAGCGTTGTCTTGCCCGAACCGCTCTCTCCTACGATCGCCATTGTCTCTCCTTCATAAAGCGTCAGATCGATACTCTGCAAAGCCTTAAATGAGTCAAAGCGTTTAGAGAGACCCCGTATCTGTAACAGGGGCACAATTCCACCCCGATGGCAGGCGATGAGCCTTCCATCTAGCTGCACCAGCTTTGGCACAAGTCTTTCGCAGATCTCAATATGCTGCGTGCAGCGTCGGTGAAAAGGACATCCCGGCAGTCCGTGTGCCATCTGTCCTGGGATGCCCTGAAGATCTTTGGTCGCAGTCATTCCTGGAAATGAGCGGATCAGCCCGCGAGTGTAGGGATGGCAGGGATTTCTCACCAGCTCCGTGGTTTTCCCCAGCTCTACAATCCTGCCGGCGTAAAGCACAGCCATCTTCTCGGTGAGCCTGGAGGCCAAAGAGATGTCATGAGTGATGACAATTGAGATCCGGTCCGACATGGCCGAAGCGAAGAGCCTCATGATGTCTGCTTTGGTTAGAGCATCCAAAGATGCCGTGGGCTCATCGAGAATCAGCAGTTCGGGATCATTGGCCAGGGCCATGGCGATGAGCACTCTTTGTCGCTCACCGCCGCTGAGCTGATGCGGAAAATTGCTGCCCTTTTCCGGGCAAAGACCAACGGAAGAGAGCAGCCTAGACACCTGCTCATCCAAGAGTCTCTTCTCCGGTCTGCTATGATTGAGAATAGTCTCCGCAATCATGTCCTTAACACTGTAGACGGGATCCAGGGCATCCTCCACATTCTGGAAGACCATTGCCATATCCTGCCCTCGCATCTTGCGATACTCGTCCTGAGAAATTGTGAGCAGATCCCTATCCTGAAATTGGATCTCTCCTGACGCCGTCCCTCCATGCAGTCCCATGAGGGTCAGAGCAAGGGTGGTCTTTCCGGCCCCGGACTCTCCTACTAGAGATATGGAGTCTCCGGGCGCGAGATCAAGATCTATTCCTCGAAGTATCTCCGTCTTCCCGAAAGAGACCTGAAGATTTCTGATTCTCAACATTTCTCTCCGTCTCCCTCGACGGATCTGGGCATAAGTCGCGGGTCCATGGCCGCTTCCAGGGAAAATCCGATGAAGCAGAGCCCCACCAGCGTTAGGGAAAGAGCAAGACCGGTGGGAAGCAGCCACCACTTCCAGACATCGAGATACGTGAATTCAAGGGCCTGTTGCATCATCTTCCCCCAGCTTATGATCATGGGGTCCGAGACCCCTAAAAATCCCATGCCCGCTTCCATAAATACGGCTCTACTGGCATCCCGAATCATCATCGCCGTGAGCAGGGGACCAAGCTCCGGAGCAATGTGGCTTTTAAGGATATGCCCCCAGCTCGCGCCGAATGTGCGGGACGCATACACGTGTCCTCTCTCTTTTAGGCTGAGGACTTGAGAGCGAATGATTCTCGCGCCTCCCGGCCAGGAGAGGATGGAAATGAGCAAAATCATTACCATAAGGTTAGGGCGAATGTAGGCCGCAACCAGGATCATGACGATGATAGGGGGAATCGAAGACATGGCGTCCACAAATCGCATCCAGAAGCTCTCGTACAGTCCGCCGATGAGCGCAGACGACGCTCCAACCAGGAAGCTTAAAGAGGTGGAAAGGATGGCAACGCTGGCGGCAACGAGAAGCGTGGTCCGCGCTCCAAAAAGCAGCCTGCTCCAGATATCCTGGCCCACGGAATCGGTGCCCAGTGGATGACTGGCAGAAGGCGGACTGAAGATCTGGCCTGTGTAGTAGTCCGGCGGGAAGAATGTAAGCACAGGCGCAAGAACCGACATGAGTACAATGACCGAGAGAATGGCAAGCCCCGTCAGTGCCAGGCGATCTGAAGTGACCGCACGCAACGGATCAATGTGCATATCTCACCCTCGGATCAAGCTTCCTGTAGAGAATGTCCACTGCCAGATTGACGGTGAGAACGAGAACTGTCACCAGGAGCAAAATTCCCTGGAGCAGCGGATAGTCACGGGAATAAAGAGCTGTATTCAGCAGCAATCCGATCCCTGGATAGGAGAAAACGATCTCGATGAAGAGCGTCTGGATGAGAAGGTGAGGGATACGCATGCCAGTCTCCGTGACCACGGGAAGCAAGGAATTCCTGCCAGTATGAGCATATTTCACTGCGAATTCCGAGGAGCCGATGGATCTGGCGGTGAGGATGAATGCCTCTCCCAACATCGAAACAACTGTATTTCTGGTAATGAGAAACGTGTCTCCCACCAACACCAGAACCAGAGCTGTAACCGGCAGGACCAGATGATGCAAAAGGTCCAGAAAATAATCAACTCCTACAAGTCCGGCATAGGGCGTGACAGCACCGGAGAGCGGAGCCCAGCCCAGGCTCACCCCAAAGATCAGGAGCATCAGGATGCCCATGAAGAACATGGGAAAGCCGCCAAGGAACATGAGCAAAGCCACCAGGCCGCTGTCCAGAAGCTTTCCTCTCCTGCTTCCAGCCTCGATTCCCAATATAACGCCGATTACGGTTGCCAGCGCCAGTGCTGTGGTGGTGAGTAGCACCGTCCAGGGCAGGGCACCCATTATGACTGTGGTGACCTGGTCTCTGTAGTAATAAGAAAAGCCAAGATCCCCATGCAAAAGGCCGATGAGATAGGCAGTTAGCTGATCCATCCAGGTTTTATCCAGAGCAAACTGCCGGATCAAATGAGCCTCCATCTCCGGGGTCATGGCTACCAGGGCCTCGTCGCCGTAGATGGCATGCAAAGGATCGCCCGGCATCAGGCGGGGCAAAATGAAGTTCAGGGAGAATATGGTGGCCAGGGCTATAGCATAATTGATGATGCTAGCCCCGCCAAACCGTTCATTCTTCATTTGCTGTTCTTAGGCCCTTTTCAGGTCCTGCGCACTTTGCTTGATCACTCCTCCATCCGTCTGCCAGGCAATTCGGGCTTCTGGGATGGAATCCATTTCAGCCGAGTACGGTTTGATGTCCAGCAGAATGGAACCGTCCAGTGCGTCCATGCCTCGCACGGTAATCCGATTGCCTTTTACCTCCAGCAGTTCAACTATGTCGAGGGCAATCAGATTCGGTCGGCTGGGCGAGCGAGTAGAAAAGACGCCATGCTCTTTGCGATCGTGCGGCGGTGTGGCCAGGAGCCGACTTCGGTCGCCCAAATGCAGCCAGAAGAGAACGAAGAGGTGCGAACATTGCTCGATGTCTTTGAGGCCGAGGGCATATTCGGGAAATACCTCGATCTCGCAGATCTCTTGAGACAGCCTTCCCTGGCGAGGAATGTCCTCCCGGCGCTTGTAAGGTGATTGAATTACACCGATTGGCACGAGAGCCATTGAACATTTTTCTTCTGACAGATTAATCACCATTCTGTTTCGGTCTTATTGGTTCGGTCCTTCAGTCCGAATGAGATGGCAATAGCAGCTTATCTGCGATCTGCTCCATTTCTACAATCGGTGGAACTTTGTATCCATTCAAGCAGGCTTTGAAGACCTCTTTGTCAAACGGAAGAGCCCCAATCATCTTATTTTTGTCTACCAGATCCACTAATTCCTTTGAGTTATCGTCCATTCTGTTAAGTATGAATAGAACAGGCTTTCCTAAATTCTTACCCATCTCTGAGATCTTTTCGGAGAGCTGGACAGACTCGTAACTCGGATCTACTACCACCACAATCTTGTCGCATCCCGCCTCCACTCCCCTGCCAAAGTGCTCGATGCCAGCATCCGTGTCCACTATGACATATTCTCCATTGGTCTTCAGCTTCTCCAAGAATTCTCTGGCCAGGGCACCCATGGGGCAGGCGCAGCCCTCACCAAAGCTATGAATCTTGCCGATGGCCACGAGCTTTATGCTGCCTTCACCAACCATCAATTCTTCGGGTATGTCTTTTATAGTGAACTCATCCAGGATCTTGAGTTCCTCTCTTCGATCCGATCTCATGAATTTCATCAGCTTTTCGGTGAGAGCTTTCTTTCCGCCAAGCGACTCCATGAAATCCTTGGGCTGCACAAATCCCAGTTGCTTGTAAAGCCCGAAGTTGGACTCATCTGTGTCCATAACCAGGACATCGTTTCCCCTCTTCGCAATCTCTTGAGCCAGAAGTGCCGATATGGTGCTCTTTCCGCTTCCGCCCTTTCCACAAATCACTATTTTCATCTCATAACCTCTTGAATAGTGTACTAAATCATTTTACGAATATACTCCAACGTCTCAGAATCCTAATGATCTTGTTTGCTGCCACGTCAAACTCATTCCTGCAACTGTATTTGAACTATGAAGTTTATGATTTTGTAGCCGCTATATCCTGAGAAAGTAAAACCAATTGCCAAGAATGATCTGACTTCTTCTTTTAACTTCTAATAAAAGAAAATGTTACGTCTTTGCCTTGGGATATATCCACATAGGGACAGGCATCCTTTGGCAGAGGGAATGGCTTTCTGCAGAATTGCTGTTTTTCGCTGCAACCCACTTCAGCAGGGGTATTATTATCGCATCTCGAAGCTCTGATCCATCATTTGTCAATTTATACTCCACTCTCGGAGGTATTTCGGCGAACGATTCTCTCTTGATTAAGCCTTCAGCTTCGAGCTCTTTTAGCGTATCAGACAGAGCCTTTGGGCTGATGTCAAGCAACACGTCCATCAATTCATTGAACCTCAGCCTTTCGTGATAGCCGATGGCGTTAATGATAGGCAGAGCCCATTTCTTGCGGAGAGCTTCCAGTGTGCCCCTGAGTGGACATGACTCAATATATTCACACTTTTCGCGCATGGTCATACTTTCCTGATCTATAGCAAGTACAAAGTACTAAACTTGATTGCTTATATACTTTGCATCTGGATTTAGAAAAAAGACCGATTAGGGCAGTTTAAAATCCTGCGATTGGAGTCGATATGAATACTAAAAGAAAAATATTCACTCTGGCGCTGATCTTGGCAGCGATGTCAGGGGTTGTTCTGGCTCAGAGCACGATTATGGAGGAGTTGGGCTCCATTGCCGCCAAAGAAGCAATGGAGCAGCTCAGGTTCGATAAAGGTGACAGCAACATTTTGGCATTAACTGATGCGGGCTATGCCCAGATCAAAGATCTGACAACCCAGGAAGCATTATCCGGAATCACGACAGAAACAGGAGTCAGTGAAGGCAACAGCAATCTTTTTCGGGTCCTTCAAGCAGATAACAAGCCTCTATGGTTCTTCTTTTTCAACAAGGCCACAGGAAATGCTGTCTATATGCAGGTTGACAATAATGCCTTGAATAAGTCTCTGGATGAGTTCAAATCCTTGAGCAACGATCAGATCTTCAGCAAGATCTCCGCGGCTAATGTGGACCTCAGCTACATGCTGAACCACACGGACGAAGGAAATGCGACATTCAATAAAGCCGCTTTCAATGGCAATGAATTCGCACTGGTGGGCATATCCAATATTTGGGCCCAGCCGGAATCGACTTTCGACTTCCTACAGGCCGCGTGCTTCCATGACCACTTATGCCCTGGCGTGACCGGCGGCTATATGCTGGCCAAATATGTAGAAAAGAAGCTGCCACTCAACAACAGCAGCGAGAGCTACAAGGTCATAGCCATTCCACAGTGGTGCAAGGATGATCTTCTGCAGCTTCGATGGGATGCCACGCCCGGTAAGAGCGGCATGTTCGTCATGGCTCTGACGGACACGGAAAAGAACGCACTCAATGCCAAGTACAACCAAACTGATGTGGCAGGCATCTACATCCGCTGGAATGATACTGCCAAACAGGGCGATGCTCTGGTTTTAGGATTCAACTGGACCAAAATGTACGAGCTTACCGGCACTGCCAATTGGTTTGGCCCTTCCTGGGCAACCATGCTGGTCATGGACATACGCATGATGGACTACTGGAATAGGCCTGAAGCTGTCGTATCCACTCTAATGGAGTTCAATGTGGATCAGAATAAGCTGGCAATGCTTCAGAATGCTGGGATGCATCCTCTGAAGGTAGCCGGAATATTGTAGAGTCGAGCTGACTGGTAAAAGAGATATCACATTAACGGGGGAATCATCTTTTGAAAGAACGAAATATAATTGCCAATGGATTTCTTTTATTGGCGATGATCCTGCTGCTATCCAGCTCTGTGTACGCAGAAGGAGACGTGCCGGTTTATACAGTAGGCGACTCGACCGGTGACTGGGGTTTTCCTTCGCCCTATGGACATTATGCTCGCGGTCCTGGTTACATCAGGATGAGCCTCATATTTGATACTCTGGTCTGGAAGGATGAAAACGGCTATGTTCCGGCTTTAGCTGAGAGCTGGCAAATGGATGGAGACGACGCCTATGTCTTCAATTTGAGAAAGAATGTCACCTGGAATGACGGGGAGAAGTTCACTGCCCGCGATGTGGTCTTCACCATTGACTACATCAAGCAGCACCCCTACTCGTGGGTCAACTCCGGGCCCATTAAGACTGCAGAAGCGCTGGACGACAATACAGTAAAGATCAGCTTGAATTATTCATATGCTCCATTCCTGGAAATGGTCGCCTGCACTCTTCCCATTATCCCTGAGCATATCTACAATAGTGTCAGCAATCCTGCTGATTTCCAAGACGATAAGGCCCTCATCGGCACTGGCCCGTATGAGCTTGTGGATTACGACAGGACGCAGGGAACGTATCTTTACGAGGCCTATGATGACTACTATCTTGGCGCTCCGAAAGCAAAGCAGCTCAAGTTCGTGAAGATAAGCAATGAGATGGCTGCATCTGCTCTGGAGAACGGAGATGTCGATGCAGTAAGTGTACCTGCTGAGACTGCAGAGAAACTCAAGAAGGAGGATTTTGTAGTTTTGGAAGGGCCGCGTGATGGAATCACCAAGATCATGGTCAATCACAAGAAGGAACCATTTTCTGACACGAGGCTCAGGCAGGCACTATACTACGCCATCGATCGTCAGTCTCTGGTGGACAACGCCCTGAGAGGCTATGGCACCATTGCCAGCTCCGGGCTATTTGCTCCGGACAGTGATTGGTATAATCCCGATGTGGAGCCGTATAATTATGACACGACAAAGGCCGAAGAGCTGATGTCTGAGATGGGCTATGCCAAAGACGGACAGTATTTCTCCAAGGACGGCAAGGCTTTTGAGATGGAGATGCTGGTCACCTCCGCCAACGAGCGCGTGGGTGAGATGATACGGCAGCAACTTGAAACGGCTGGCTTTAAGATAAGCCTGAGAAGCGTGGATTCAAAGACCCTGGACAGCCTTGTCGAACAGTGGGAATTTGACTTGGCCCTGAACAGCCATGGCGGCATGGGAGGCGATCCTGAGATTCTCAACAGGATAATCGGTGAGGGCTATGCGTTTAACAGTGCCCGCTACATGGCAGACCAGAATCTCAATGATCTTTTAAGCGAAGAGGTCTCGACGATGGATCCCGTCAAACGTAAGGATCTGGTAAACGAAGTTCAGGCAGCCTATGCCCAGGATCTTCCAGCTTTGCCCCTGTACTATTCGAATTCGTACTGGGCTCATGATGGCACGGTGGATATGTATTACACCAAACAGGGAATTGCCAACGGCATACCCATAGCCCTAAATAAGCTGTCCTTTGTGAAATAAGATAAATGCAGGCGTGAATGATTTTTTTTCTCGCCTTTCTTTTTAATTGGGGGAATTGGAAATGAATATCTCGATTTGCGGAAAAGGTGGCAGTTATGGACCCGAGTTTTGAGTCAGTTCAGTTTTCCGGCAAGATCCTGGAAATAATGGATGAGAACTCAAAGGAGATACCATGATCTTGAAACCCAACCAGAGGGAGAATATCCTTCCTCTTCCTGTGGTACTGATCTCGACCATCTCGAAGGATGGCATCAGAAATGCTGCTCCCTGGTCAAACTTTTCACCCGTATTGCGTCCGCTGAAGGAGGTGCTCCTGGCTTCATGGATTAAGCGCGATACTCTGGAAAACATCCGCCAGACAGGTGAGTTTGTTGTCAACATTCCTCGGGTGGGCATGGAGGACGCAGTCATGATCTGCGCCCGGAACTATCCTCCACAGGTGGATGAGTTTTTGGAGGCAGGCCTGAAAGCCAGGTCGTCGACCAAGGTAAAGCCCCCTGGCATAGAGGGTTGTCTGGCCTGGGCAGAGTGCGTCCTGCAAGAGGAGATAGCACGTGAGAAGTTCGTGCTGGTCGTCGGCGAGGTGCTGCACTTAGAGGTTGATGACAGGTTCTTCAACTCCCAGGGCGAGATGGATTTCCAGAGCGCAAAACCCCTTGGAGCAATGCTTGGCAGGGATGGCATGGACTTCACTTATCCCGTATTTTCTGGAAGACATGCAGAATATAGAGAAATGATTGAATAATCGGTTCACCTCATCCAGAGGATATGAGCCTCTTCCATGGGAACAAATGCCTCCGGGTGATAGGGCACAATTCTGGGTGTGTAGTCCTCTGCCGGCCTTTTTGCCGGCAATCTCGCCCCGAATACAAAACCGTTCACTGACCCGGCGAGAGTCCCCTGCCGCTCCATCACGCACTTTTCCGGGCAGGAAGGCGTGACATCCTCGGCCAACTCAGAGACTGATCTGCCATCTGCTTTTTCTCCTAGCGGATCGGCATAAAGCTCGATTCTCACGTCATCCAGTCTCAACTCGCCCAGATATGCCTCCACCGAGAACTGCCAGAAATCGCCCTCCCGGCTTGTGGTGAGCCTTCCAAATCTCAGCCCCATCCATCCGTCGTTCAGTCTCTCCTGCCAGGCTGCCAGCTCATGAGCAAGCTTTGCCCCATCTGCAGCCCTCCTGCGGTAAGCCGAAGACGCCGGCTGGTAGATCTTCTCGACATATTCTTTCATCATCCTCTCGCTGCTGAATCTGGGCGTGAGTCGGGTCATGCTTGACCTGACCATGCGAGTCCAACCCTTTGGAATCCCCGCATCGTCCCTTTCGTAGAAGAGGGGCACAACCTTCTCCTCGATCAGCCGGTAGAGCATATCTGCCTCCTCTTCATCTCTCTTTGGCCCACAGTGCTCAAGGTCGTCGCCGATGCACCATCCGACATCAGGCTCGTAGGCTTCGTCCCACCAGCCGTCGAGATTCGAGAGATTGAGCCCTCCGTTGGCCAGAACCTTCATGCCGCTGGTGCCGCAGGCCTCATTGGGCCGACGGGGCGTGTTGATCCAGACATCCACTCCAGGCTGCAGATGCTGGGCCAGGTCGATGTCGTAGTCTGCCAAAAAGACTGCTCGACCCAAGACCTCGGGCCTTGATGCAAAGGCGGCCATCTTCTTGACCATATCCTTTCCGACGTCGTCTGCCGGATGGGCTTTGGCTGCCATCACGAGTTGAACGGGCCGCTGGCTGTTCGCGAGAATGGCAATCAGCCTCTCGGGATCTTTGAGCAGCAGATCTGTGCGTTTGTAGGCCGTCGCCCTGCGGGCAAAGCCCAGCGTGAGGACATTGGGACTCAAGACATGCCGGGCAATCTTCAGCTCTTCAAGACTGGCTCCTCTCTCTTCTTGTTGTCGATAGTTGCGGCGGCGGACGTACTCAGCCAGATCCTTTCGAGCTTCAGCCCGGAAGCACCACAGCTCTTCATCGCTCATCTGCAGTATTCCCTCTTTTCCGTAGTCTATTCCCTCAGGGCAGCTCTCTCCAGGACAGGCTTTTGTCCAGATCTTCTGGGCTGCAGGAGAATCCCATGTTGGGATATGAACCCCGTTCGTCACATAACCGACAGGCACATCGTCCTCAGGCCACCGAGGAAAACGATTTTGAAAGATCCTGCGGCTCACCCGCCCATGAAGCCGTGAGACTCCGTTGGCATGGCTGCATCCGCTCAAGGCCAGATAGGCCATTGTGAAGAGCGAACAGTTGTTTTCCAGGTCTTCACCTCCCATCCCAAGACTCATGAGATCCAAGTGGCTGAGGCCCAAAAGATCGGCATAAAACCTGGCATACTTCTCTACCAGAACGTGACTGAATCGATCGAATCCGGCCTCAACCGGGGTATGAGTAGTAAAGACATTGCCAGCCCGAGTAGCCCAGAGGGCTGCCTTCATGGACGACCCAGTCTTCTTCATGAAGCTGTAGGCCCTGGCCAGAACCACAAAAGCAGCATGTCCTTCATTCAGGTGACAGACATCTGGCTTCACTCCAAGGGCTTCGAGCACCTTCCAGCCGCCGATTCCCAGGACGATCTCCTGAATCAGCCGTCTCTCCTGGCCTGGAGAATAGAGGTTGGCGGTAATGGCTCTATCCCAGGGGCTATTCATGGGGTCGTTGCTGTCGAGCAGATAGAGGTTCACCCTGCAAATGTTAGCCCGCCAGACGCGCAGGATGAGAGACCTTCCAGGAAGGTTGATCCTGATCCTCAGCCTGGAGCCGTCTTTATCATTGGCAGGGAGCAGTGGCAACGTCTCAGGATCGTTGTAGGGAAACGCCTCAACCTGAGAGCCGTCCTGATTCAAAAGCTGTCGGAAGTATCCTTGCTGATAGAGCAGTCCGATTCCTGTTATGGGAACACCCAGATCGCTGGCCGTCTTGAGATGGTCGCCTGCAAGAATGCCTAGCCCTCCTGAATAGATGGGAAGAGCTTCCGAGAGGCCAAACTCCATGCTGAAGTAGGCCACCGATAACTGGCTGTCCTTTCCAAAGAACCCCGGATCCTCAAGGAGCCTTGATCTCTTCTGCTGCCAGGAAGTGATCTCCTTTATCAGGTTCTTGTCGCGTGCTGCTTGCTCAAGCCTTGCCTGGGAGACGTTTTGCAGTATCAAGTAGGGATTTTTGGTCTTCTCCCAGGCCTCAGGATCCAGCATCTCCCAGATCTTGTCTGTAGTCTGTCGAACTGTCCAGCGTAGATCTAAAGCGAGATTGGCAAGTCCCTCCAGGCCGGAAGGCAGGTTCAAGTCCTGATTTAGTTTCATCACCGGTTTGTTGGTTCGTATGGGAAATCAAACTTTCGCGCTAACATGATATGAGCTTCATTGATATCCCGAATAAGGTGAACTTAAATACAAAAATCTCCTTGATACTTTATAGATGGGGTGGGTTATGGAAATTAATCCGTTGATGTTCTCGATGGCGGCAGTTATCGTCATCTGTTTTTATCCGGCGATGGCCTTCGGTTCAATAGATGCGACGTCCGATGATGAAAGCTGGATAGTCTATGATGCCAAAGAAGATACCTCGCTGCTGGTCGATGAAGGCTCGACCGGATCGGCGAGATCTCTTCAGGACGGCAGCAGCCTCGCAATGACCGATTCATCAGGCAAAAAATCCAGGACATCTCTGGAGATGCCTTCAGGAAGCTTTGTGCGCCTACGCCTGGTTCCCGGGGCAAGCGGCAAGTTGCAGCTCTTCTGCCTCTATCCTACCGGCTCGGTAGAGACTGTGCTCAATGTCACTGTCAAGAAGGATAAAAGCTACAGGGCAATGTACCAGGCAGGCCTTGAAGGCGATTACGAGCTCTGGTTTACCGTTGGCACTGTGAAGAGCAATTCCATCAAAGTCGGGGTCCGGGAGTTTAATGTGCTGGAAGATGGCATGGCCCTACCCTCACCGACTTCTTCCATATCCTCCGGCGGAGCAGGCGTGACCTCAAGGATCCGGGGCAGCGTGCCAAGCGCAGCTTACAGCCTGGCCGCTCCTGTTGCCGCAGCAAGTCCCAGCATCGGTTTTTCTGCAGGCGGGGCCAAGGACATATCCAACTTCCGGGAGAACATCAATCAGGGTTATCTGCCCCTTCCAAGCGACGTAACCTACGAGGGCCTCTTTTATGATTACAACTTCGATACTGGTGCCGGCAAAGAATGCAAAAAGCTCTTCTGCCCTTCCTACAGCTATGCAGTATCCAAAGATCCTTTCTCAAAGGAGCCGCAATATTTCCTCTCAGTAGGCCTGAACTCCGGAATACAGGATTTCCAGAGAAAGAAGCTGAACCTCGTTGTAGTTTTGGACTTTTCAGGTTCAATGGGCAGCCCATTTGATGAGTACTATTATGACCGCTTTGGAAACAAGATTGGTGGGGAGACGACAGAACCAAGTCAGTCCAAGACCAAGATGCAGATCGCTGATGAGTCTGTTGCGGCTCTCATTGACCATCTCCTGCCAGACGATCGATTTGGAATGGTGGTATTCAGCGACGAGGCGTTCTTGCTCGATCCACTGACAATTGTTGCAGATAAAGATGAAAAACGACTGAAGAGCTGCATTCTCAGCATCAAGGAGACCTACGGAACCAACATGGAGGCTGGAATGCAGAAAGGCACGGCTCTCTTCGACCAATACCTGCAGGCCGATAAATCCGAGTACGAGAACAGGATAATCTTTCTCACCGATGCCATGCCAAACATCGGCGAGACCGGCGACATCGCCCTCTACCGGATGCTCGATGACAATGCCGATCATGGCATCTACACTACGTTCATCGGAATTGGCGTTGACTTCAATACCGAGCTTGTGGAGAGCATCAGCAAGATCAAAGGAGCCAACTACTATTCAGTCCACTCGGCAAGCGAATTCAAGACCCGGATGGACGACGAGTTCGATTTCATGGTCACGCCTCTGGTCTTCGATCTGAGGCTCAAGCTCGATTCTCCCGGATACGAGATTGAGAAGGTCTACGGCTCTCCTGAAGCGGATCAGGCCACAGGAGAACTGCTGAAGGTCAATACTCTCTTCCCGTCAAAGTCTGAAGACGGCGAAGTCAAGGGAGGTGTGGTTCTGGTCAAGCTGAAGAAGCTCTCCGAGATGAATAATGCCGATGACGTCAGGCTTATCGTCAGCTACGAGGACAGAAACGGAGTCCGGGACGGCGATGAAGCAGAAGTGAATCTGGAGGAGACCTCTCCCGACGCCTACCAGAACAACGGCATCAGAAAGGCAGTGCTCCTCACTCGATACGCCGACCTGCTCAAAAACTGGATGATAGACGAGAGAACGGCAACAAAGAAGGGCTGGACGATTGTGCCATCGGTGACCCTTGCCAATGGAATCGTGATCCCGATCGAGCTTGGCGAATGGGAGCGCCAGTCAATGCCGCTCACAGTCTCAGAGCCCTACAGAGAGCTGTTCGGCCAGTTCCAGGAGTACTTCAAGAGCGAGTCGGAGGCTATTGGCGACAGTGCTCTTGATCAGGAGGAGATGATTCTGGAGACTCTGCGGGGGTCGGGAGGGTCAAAGTAAATGATTCCTCACTATTTTCTCTGGGTGAACATAGAGCCATTTTTTCTAATGCGTCCTCCAGCGGCCTTCTGTTTGAATGCGATACATCCTCTTCGCAGTATCCAAGCCTGAAGGCCTGCTGCACCTCTTTCATCTCGGCTCCACCGGCAAGCAGCTCCGCCAGCTCTTCTTTGGTCTCCGGCACCTCCAGGGCCTGGCTCATGGGCTGCAGGCTGATTCCTCTGGCAGTGGCAGCGAGCCAGAGTCTCTCAAGCGCCCGCCCGGCCTTGAGGTCTGAAATGCTGTCGTTATTCCTTGTGCTGATGAATCCGATGGATGGGGTGCTGTTAATCAGATCTGCATCTTTTCGGATCTGCTCAGGCCCCTCGTTCAAGAAGACCATCTTCATCTGGGCAATCTTTGCGCCAATTCCTGTCGGCCCCATGACTCCCTGGCTGAGCCAGTGGCCAAGCTCGCTCTTGAAGTTGATGTCAGAATACAGGACTCTATCTGCTTCAATCACAAGATTTCTCAATCTTTCTTTTGTGTCCAAATCGTCCGTTAGAATGATGGACACATCCGAATTGGAGCCCGTTTTATTGAGAGCATCAAGGTCTTGTCTGGAAATAGTCCTCGACTCATAGGGCTGGCGATTGGTCCGGCGGGTGGTGATGGCCTCGAATAAGTCTGGACGTGAGGAAGAGCCTACCTCTGACTGCGGCGTCAGAGATATTGCGGCCGCAAGATCCTTCTCGCCAGGGAAATAGGAGACGCTGCAGTTGTATCCGAAATGTTCCGCGGCAATGACCAGGTTCTCGATGGCGCAGCCGAGGCTCATGTAAAGCTCCCTTCTGTCTTTATCTGCGACTCTGGGCCACCTCGATTGATCGGCAAACACGAGGATCTCATCATTTGAAACGTTGAACTTCCAGGGCTGGCTGTTGTAGATCGATGGAGCGAGGATCGCATAATTGAGCAGGTATGTCATCCTCTCCTCTGAACTGGAATTGCTCGGGTAATCGCTCTCTAAAACATTCCAGACCTCCAGCGATGCCTCGGGCTGGAAAACGATCCCCGGCAGCACCATTCCCAATAGCAGGAATAAGCATAATAATGCGTACCTTGTTGCCGATATTCCCATGTTATTCTGCCTCACGCAATTTGGATTTGCAGAAAATCCCATCAATACCAAACGAAATATACCCTGCGGTTGCAGGGATGGTCTCCAGAGAATTGCGTCCGATTGATCATTGTGCAACAAAGTTTATTTGCAGGTAAATGCCAAAGAATCGCATGACTGCAAAATGGATCTCAATGGTTCTTGTGTTTTTAGCATCAACAATGCTAGCTACAAATTTAGCTATTTCTGAATCAAGTAATGAGACGGTCACCCTCCAGTTAATTGCGTTTAACGATTTTCACGGTCAGCTCGAGCCGCCATCTGGAGATGTCGTCCTATACTACAACAGCACTCATGATCCCTTCAAGATTGAGGTCGGAGGTGCAGCATATCTTGCCACTCAGATCAAGGCTCTGCAGGCCACAAACCCCAATACCGTTATTGTATCCGCTGGTGACTGCATCAGCGCCAGCCCGCTGATATCGGCTCTGTTTCACGACGAGCCCTCAGTTGAAGCGCTAAGCGATATTGGCTTGGTCTATTCTGCCGCCGGCAATCACGAATTCGATAACGGAGTCTCTGAGCTGAAGCGCATGCAATACGGATGCTGCAATCAGGAGGACGGTTGCCAGGACGGCGATCGTTTTACAGGAGCTGGCTACTACTATCTTACCTCAAACGTGATCGATAACCGCACCAACACCACCCTCTTTCCGCCCTACGAGATAAAGGACATAGAAGGAATCCCAGTGGCATTCATCGGAGTGTCACTGGAGGCCACTGCTAGTGTTGTTGCGCCATCAGGCATCAGAGGCCTCAGGTTCCTGGATGAAGCAGACTCGATCAATGCGGCTGTCAAGGAGTTGAAGGAAAAGGGAGTGAAGACGATAATTGTCCTGATCCATCAAGGAGGAAGTCAGGAGGGGCTGCCGAGCGAAAGCAAGAACCTCACAGGCCCGATCATCGATATAGTCAAACGCACTGACAAAGAGGTGGATGTATTCGTCACTGGACACACCCATAAGTGCTATGTCAGCAACATTGACGGACGAATTGTGACCCAGGCCGGTTCTCAGGGCAAGTTCCTGACGGATATAGATCTGGTTATCAGCAAGGATACGGGAGACGTCATCTCTGCTACAGCCAAGAACGTAGCTGTCGGCAAAGACGTACCTCCGGATCCTGAAACCTCTCTCTTGGTGGAAAAGTACTCAGCATTGGCAGCTCCCAAAGCCAGAGAGATAATTGGATCGATAAGTGCCGATCTCCTTCGAAATCAAAGCAAATCCGGCGAGTCATCTCTTGGTGACGTTATTGCAGACACACAGCTTTATGCCAGCCGCGAAGAGAAAACGGTCGTCGCTTTTGTGAATAGCGGATCAGTACGCACCGATCTGCTGTACAATCCAAGCGAGAACGAGGGGCAAGGCAATGTGACTTACGGCGAGGCATTTTCCGTGCAGCCTTTTTCCAACAATATCGTCGCCCTGAATTTGACTGGAAGCGAGATCGATCGGCTGCTGGAAAGCCAGTTCGATAATCCTGCAAAAGGACAAAACAGAATTCTCCAGGTCTCTCGCGGTTTCAGCTATGCATGGAATAGCAGCGCTCCCTCTGGCCAGAAGGTCGACATCAAATCCATAAAGATCAATGGCAGCTCCATAGATCCAATGGCCAGCTATCGCATCGCCGCCAACAGCTTTCTGGCAGACGGCGGAGATAATTTCGGCGTTTTTAATGAAGGAACCGATCGGATCTGCAGTGTCATCGATCTCGATGCCTTTAAGGAATACTTCCGGGCCTTCTCGCCGATCTCGCCTGGGCCGATGGACAGGATTACAGTTGTGAGCTAGATGAGTTGCGGTGGCATCACCGGCAGACGGGCAAAGGCAAGAGGGCTGAATTGATGCCACAGGATGTCACAGGGCCGGGATCAATTGCCTTTGATCAGGATCTTGTCGTATTCGAGTTCCCTCCTCGAAACCGGCCTCTTTTCTTCATCCGGATAGCCGAGCGCAATCATTGACTCTATCCTCAAATTCGCTGGCAGGCCGAGCACCTGCTTGATGTAATCCTCTGATGTCAAACCTGGGCTATTCTCTCTATTTCTGATTTGAATCCAGCAGGATCCGAGGCCAAGGCTTGAGCCGACGAGCTGCAGGATGATTGAAGCTATGGAGCAGTCCTCCACCCACACGTCCGACTCATCTTCGGAGCCGCAGACCACTACACCCAGACCAGCGCCTTTCAAGAAGCCTGAGCCACTCTTTTTTGCGAGGGAGAGCTTCTCCAGCAATGCTCTGTCAGTGATGAAGACAAAACGCCAGGGGTTGATGCCGCGAGAAGATGGACAACGTAAGACTGCTTCCTTGAGGAGATCAATTTTTTCGCCCTCGATAGCTTGATTCTTATATTTTCGAATGCTGCGTCTGTTTCTCAATATTTCTAGCATGACCATGGGTCTCTCCCTCTGCCCCATTAAATCTTGGCTTTGATGCTCCTTGCTGCCAGCATTCCAGTAGAAAATGCTGCTTGCAGGTTATAGCCTCCTGTATCTCCGTCAACATCCAAGACCTCGCCAACCAGGTACAATCCTTCAACCAGCCGGGACTGCATGGTTTTAGAATTGACCTCCATTGTATTCACGCCGCCTCTGGTGACCATAGCTGTGTTAAAGCCACCGAGATCTGAAACGACCAGAGACAGACCAGTGAAATTATCGATCAGACGATTTCGATTCTCCCTCGTCAATTGAGCCAGATGCAGGTCAAAGGCAATCCCAGATATCTGCAGAATTCTCTTTATCAATCGGATCGATAGGCCAGATGTCGAGAACGGCAGATTGGATAGCGCAGATAGTATGCTCTTTCTTCCATCCCGCCTCGCCTCGTCCATGAGCCACCTCTCCAGAGCCGCTTTCTGCTCTTCAGGAACAAAGGAGAGCTTGATTATGTCTTCAGCTCTGACAGAACGGGACTGATCCAAAATTCCGGGCCCCGAAAGCCCATCGTGGGTAAACAAAATATCGCCCCGATGCTCATTGATCTTTGTGCGGCGGTACAGGGAGGTCTTCATATCCGGAATAGAGAGGCCGGCCAGATCAGAGAACGGATAATTCTTAATGATCAGATTGGTCAGCGCCGGCCCAATCTCTGCCAGATGGTGTCCGAGGCTGCTGGCAAACCTGTGGCCGTCTCCGGTTGAGCCGGTAGCAGGATATGAGCATCCTCCTGTGGCTATTACGAGCATCCTGGTGCGAAGGCATCTGCTATCACATCTCACCAAAAATCTTCCATTATCTCTGTCGATGGAAGTTACATTCTGATTGCATTTGATGGTTATCTCATTCTTTTGGCATTGCTCAATCAGAATCATCAGCACATCTCTCGCACGTAACGTCTCAGGAAATATCTTGCCCCCCTTCTCCGGTGTCATCTCAAGACCTAAATCTTTGAAGAACGATACGAGATCGTTGTTCGTAAAGCCGAGAAGAGCAGGACGCAGAAATTTAGCCTGGTCTGGTCCCCCAAAATGATTGAGAAAATCCCTGATATTTCCCTGATGAGTCAGATTGCAGTGACCTGATCCAGATATGAGAAGCTTATGCCCGGGTGAGTCTTTTTTTTCAAGAATCAAGACCTTTTTTCCCATCTTCATGGAATTTATGCCGCAAAAGAGGCCAGATGGTCCAGCACCTACGATAATCAGGTCATAATCTTCCATCTTCTGCCTTTCAATGGGAATTGCTTAAATATCTTTGTGCGTCTTCATCATGATAGCGCAAATGCCCAAATAACGCAGACTGCGAAATAGCTCAAACTGTCAGAATCTCGATGGGATGGCATTGCAGATCGGAGGAACTTGCAGGTATGTTGAAGATTACTCCCTATCTAGGCATCATAGTGTTAATAGTGTCCATAGGTGGCATATTTTATCCAAAACTGGGATTCTTTCTTTTGATTGTATTTGGAAGCCTCATGATCATTGCACCCTTTCGAGGCCGCTGGTTCTGCGGAAATCTCTGTCCGCGGGGCAGCTTCGTTGATTTCTGGCTGGCTCCTTTGAGCCGAAAGATGAAGATACCTGCACAATTCAGGAGCATGAAGCTAAGGGCTGTCATCTTTGTCCTTCTCATGGGTTTCATGATCTACCGAGTCATACAGACAGATGGTGTGGTAGATAAAGTCGGGATGGTCTTTGTAACCCTCTGCATTGTTACCACATCGATTGCCATCCTCTTTGGCGCAATAATAGCTCCTCGAGCATGGTGCTCCTTCTGTCCTATGGGAACATTGCAGAGGGCGATGGGCGGCAAAAAATATCAGCTCAAAGTGGATGAAACGTTATGCATCAGCTGCGGTAAGTGTCAGAAGGTCTGTCCGATGCAGCTTCCTGTTAACGAGATTCTCGACAATCCGGACTGCATCAAATGCGCCAGATGCGTTGAGGCTTGCCCCAAAAAAGCATTGAGATTCTGATCAAATTATTTCGATTCTGGCAGGCTCGAATTGATCTCTTTAGTTTCTCGCTAATTTCTGCAGGTGAACATAATGAGTCATGAGGCCTTTGTGTTGCAGTCCAACCTACACAATTCTGCGAGGAACCCACCTTTTTTACCCGTCTTTCCGCCGTTTTTATATACGCAAAAGTGCCATAAAGGAAGCGGAGGTGAAAGCGAGATGTGCACCGTTGGGGGAGGACCGGACATTGGGGATATCGAATCCCTGGTAGCCAAAGATTATGAATGTCTGGACTGCAAGAATAAGTTTAAAGGCATGGGCAGAAGGCCTATGTGTCCATCCTGCAAATCAAGGAACGTCAAGGCAGTCTGAAGGTCATGCATATACTCATCCATGAGGACGAGATCGCCTATCTGAGTGGGCGAGATGGCACCGTAGCTATAGCCAAGACAAAAGGAGCCTTTTTTTATCTTGAGACTGAATCCGAGGAGACTGTTCTTTTCACCGAGCCGGAGGATCTGATGGTTGCATCCTCCTGGGATGTGGGCGAGAGGGTCATGCGTGGCCTTGCCTGTACCATCTATCAGCTCCGAGAACTTGGCGCGCCTTTGATAGTGCTTCCCAAAGGTCATCCTGCTTCAGTTCGCTTGAAAACGGTCGTATCCATCGGGGCCCGGACCAGGCTGGACTGCGGAATAGTTCCTGGGACCCACCCTGAGCAGAGCGTGCTGTGTGCATGCGACGAGTTTCATGAGATGGAGGTCTTGGCAGTGCCTGGGGGTGCAGAGATTTTGGGCGATGGCAATGTAGAAAAAGAATTTAATATAACTGTGCAGAAATTATAGTTCAGGTGATTATATGGCGCAGATCGAAGAAGAAAGCCTGGTCAGATACAAGGGGACAGGGACCACTGGGATCGTCAAGGTTCTGAAGGTGGAAGACGACGGGCAGACATGGGCCTTTTTGGATAGCACCGGCCTGTATTATCGCCTCGATATGCTGGAGCTAATCGAAAAGCCTCCTGATCGAAAAGAGCTGGAGGGCATGACTATCGAGGAGATCCAGGAGAGGTTCAAGCAGACGCAAGATATGATGGATGCTGCCAAGATGCAGGACGACAACCTCGAGACGGGCGGGTAAAGGATTGTCGGGGCGCAGGGGCAGAGAATCCCTGTCTTTTCAAAGGCGGGATGAATCGTGCCCCGCCCAGATTACTTTCACTCCATCGGTTGAAAGGCCGTAGATGCCTACGAATTCATTCGTGGGAGTGGTCACAAAAGGCCATCATCCGCAGCGGCTCAATTCTGCGAAGCGTTGATATTCAATGTCAAAACGCCGTCTTATTGAGATCGGCAAAAAAGAGCTGCTGCAGCAATGCTCGTGGTATCAGTGCCGTATTCATAGACCACTGTGCCGAAGATGCCTTCGAGCTGGCGCTGGGCGCTGATCTGGCCATTACAGTTGGAGATGACACAACGGCTGTTGCAGGTGATATCCTGATAGAGATCAAGCTGTTCTGATCCGGCATCATTTTGAATAGCATCTAGCTTATTCCTGATGGCATCCTTGCTTATTTTCCCGAAGTCCGCATATCTCCTGAAGAAAGATTGCAGCCGTTGCAGTGTCTCCGAGACCTACGGTTATTCGGGGCGCTCTTGCAACGAGTGACGGCGTCATGGAGACTATTCGGTCGTCTGACTGGAGGATAGCTCCCCTGCCCTCAGGGACGGCCCGGGTTTGGCAGAACTCCTGGACAGATCGAAGCCCGTTTTCGTTAACCTCTTCGGGAGGCGTTCCCTTCAAGGAGCCTGTGGCTGCCAGAGCCGATGCAGCCTCGACACCCTTCTCCAGCGCCGAAAGTTCTCTTTTAGCGGATATCCGGCCTTTTCTCATAGCGCTCAGAATGTAGTCTCTCGTGTGCACTGCCACCCGGAAGATGCCCAGCCGGTCTTGAAGGCTCTGTGCCGCCTGCATATTCTCCCGCCAGCTCTGCAAGCGGCCCGACAATGGTTGGTCAGGCGAATGCTGATGCCATAAGGCCATAATTGATGCCAGCTCATCCTCGTTCATCCCCAGGCTATCAACTGGAATTTGCATGAGCATGTCGAGAAGAGACTGAATGATCTGGGGGCTTTGAAAGGAGCCCAATTCCGTGTGGACGAAGAGATCAGGATTCTTGTCCTTCCATGATTTGATCTGGGAGATCTTTTCCAAGAAAATCTGCCGATGTCCCTGAAGTGGAACCAGATGGAATCCTGAAAGCAGAGCGCCCTCGAAATTCTTGATATTCTCCAGGCAGTAGGCGTCGAAGTGCTTGCTGGAGAGAAGCCTCGTATTAACAGGATCGCATGTGGCTATAAAGCGATTGCTGCTCCGGGCAGTGATCTTGCCATGCCGGGTGAAGATCGCGTCATCTTCTTTAAACTGGAAGACGAAATGCACGAGTTCATCATCAGCAAAAGCTGCAGAAGATCCGGCTTTTTCTGCGTCTCCCGGATATGCGAGCCCTCCTGAGAGTGGCACTGCAACTTGGGCATGAAGCTTTTTTGAAAGCCTTTGTCCCAGAGCAGGAGCATTGAGAAGTGGTCTTCCTCCAAGAGAGGCCAGCACGTTGGCCATGATCCCCGCATTTCCTCCCAAACGATACTGCCACAAGAAGGACTCCTCAATTTCTTTTGCTGCTGTTCGGCTTTCAATTAAGAGCTCGGCACCTGATCCCTCGCTCATGCAGAAGAGCAGAGAGGTTATGAGGTCCTCGCGACTTGCTATCGCCTTCGTGAGCTTGATTTTATCGATGGAGAGGTTTTGGGGGATGAGGCGAGAGACATCCTCACCCAGGATGTTGCAGACTGCATCGAGGTTTGCTGGATAAGCGCAGATGATGTTGGCAGTTCTTGTGTCGCCTGTCATAGCCATAGATCTTCCAAGTCCCGGGAATGGAAAAATTGGGGCATTGAGGCCTCCATTCTTCAAGCTTTTTTCTGATCTCTCTCGCTGTTGAGGAGCATCATTCGGTTTATAGCGCTGACCAGGGCTTCAACGGAAGCCATGACAATGTCTTCGCGGGCCGATCGAGCCGCAACTCTTCGACCCCGGTCATCCTCAACACCAATTACCACCTGGGCCAGGGCATCGGCTCCTCCGGTAATGGCCTCGATTCTGAAGTCGCAGAGGTGGATGGACGTGTCCCCATCGAGCAGACCCTGGACGGCATTTACGGCTGCGTCTACCGGACCCACGCCTGTGTTTGCAAGGACCCTTTCTTTTCCCCGGACCAGGGCCCTTACGGTTGCCGTAGGCGTGATGATGTTGCCCGTCATGACCGAGACCTCCTTGAGCACCACTGCCTGGCTGCCCTTGGCTACTTCTCCGATAACGACATCAGCTATGGTCTGAAGATCGATGTTGGCGACCTGTTTACCCTTGTCTCCAAGGTCCTTGACCCTTTCTAATATCTCCAGGAGCTGTTCTTCAGATGGCTGGTAGCCTGCTTCCTCCAGAACCTTGGCCACTGCGTGTCGGCCCGTGTGCTTGCCAAGCACTATGCGCCTCTTGTGGCCGACCATCTCTGGAGTCATGATACCGGGCTCGAAGGTCTTGCTGTTTTCGATGACCCCGTGGCTGTGAATTCCGCTCTCATGGGAGAATGCATTCTCACCCACGATTGGTGCGGTGATTGGAATCTTGACATCGGTGAGCCTCTCCACAAGCCGGGCAGTCTCAACCAGGTATTCGGTTTTTATGCTCGTCTTCGCACCGAAGATGGAGTGAAGGCTCATCACAGTCTCAGCCAGGTTTGCATTGCCTGCCCTCTCGCCGAGTCCATTTACGCAGACCTGCACTTCTCGGGCTCCGGCCTCAACTGCCGCCAGGCTGTTGGCGACAGCTAGGCCGAAGTCATTGTGGCAGTGGACATCGACAATCATATTGACATCATCGCAGATATCCTTGACAAAACGATAGAATTTTGAGGGCATGGCTACGCCCACAGTGTCCGGGATATTGATGATGTCGCAGTGTACCTCTTCTACAGCCTTGAATATGCGGTGAAGGAACTGAGGAGAGGTGCGGGTGGCGTCCATTGCCGAGAAGAGGCAGGTTCTGCCCTGGTCCTTGACAAACTGGACCGTATCCTGGGCAGCCGACACGATGTCGTCATGGCTCATCTTAATGGTATGGGCTATCTGGATATCTGAGGTTGGTGTGAACACATGCACCATGCCTACATCTGCATCGAGGCAAGCCTGAGCATCTTTTTTCACAATTCTAGAGAGGCCGCAGACCTGAGCCTGGAGGCCAGCTCTGGCGATCTGCCGGACGCTGTCGAACTCGCCTTTGGAGGATACGGGAAAACCGGCCTCGATGACATTTACGCCGAGTTTGTCAAGCTGCCTGGCGATCTTGAGCTTCTCCTCCTGGGTGAGAGATACACCGGGGGTCTGCTCGCCGTCTCTAAGAGTTGTGTCGAAAATCGATACTTTTTCATCAACAAACGAGTGATCGTCGTAGAAGACGATTCCCCACAGAGGTTTCGTGTGACATAGACTTTGTCATGGCATGGCTACCTATAAAACCTTTGCCACTTGCGACCTGCAAACGGCGTTGCATGTCTTCATGAAGTCAATCGCTTTCTTAGCGCTTCTTATGCCTTGCATGACCGAACCTGAATTGAAAGGAAATAAACTTGGAAACTCTGCATGTACCAGCTTAAAATCTAAGAGTGTGACAGCAAAGACAGGGTCTTGATAATGCAAACCATAGCGAGATCGATCGATGTTGAAGGCCGTGCTCAATCCTGGCCCGCGGCGAGGCCCTCCTGTCCAATCAATTCAGGTCTGGTGGAAGCCAAAGCCGCGGTTTGCTCGCCTGCAGTATCTGTAGCCCATCTTAATTACTTTCTCTTTTGACCTGTAATATCACATTACTTACTGGTGATATGAACAATGTAACACTGCCAATGCTTCGCGGCAAAAGCGACTACAGGATAGAATATTCTCCCTCCAATCATCATAAGACCTGCCTCTGCCGCCTACATGAATCTTCATTCTACGCCGATCTTGGTTGAGACGGGATATAGATCATCCTGCTCTTCTGGCACGACAATCCAAGCAATAATGTATGCTATGAATCCTGCACCAAGAGACAACACCAAGATCAGAGCTAACAGCCTGACGATAATCGCGTCAATCTCAAAATACTCAGCTAGACCGCCGCAGACACCTGCAATTACTCGGTCCTTTCTAGAACGATAGAACTTCTTGACCATAACTCCTCAAATATTAATCACGCCACTATTTTAATAAAGCTTTCCGTTCGCAATGAAAATTATATCCTCGGATAGTATGGCATTAAGAATATCGGTACGCTTTCCGCAGGTTGCATGGACAGCAAAAAAAAGAAGTGATTGCATTTGATGGCTACTGGAAAAAACATGCGGGTGCCCGTGAATAACAGAGCACCTCGACGGCATGTTTCGGCAGTTTGAAGCGACCACGGATCGTTGGTTGTTCTAACTGCTGCTAATATTGCCCAGGTATGTTGGGCTGGTGGCATTCGCGGTGTTTGCTTCCGATGCATAGATTCCAGCACCCACGCACCAGTCGCTATCCATGCCCCTTACATAGCTGAGCTTGAGATCGTCATTCATATTCTTGCCGGGATTTGGGTAGATGTAATACAGGTAGCCTTCGCCTCTCTTTGCCTGGTCGATGCAATTTCGCAAAAATGAAATTCCATTCGAGTCCTTGGCATCCATGCGTTTTGATCCCAGAAGCTCGGGCTGATAGGGCAGCGACAGGGTGGTGCCGTTGTAGTCATAGGCAAATATGTAGAGGCTGCCGCGAACGAATGAACCGTTCCTGTCATTGAATGCCTGCAGAGCCTTCTCTCGTCCGTTCTCCTCAGCATATTTGGCGGCTTCATTCACGAAGGCGACCAGATTCTCTCTTGACTCCGATCGGAAGAACGCGGGAACATCTGACAAATAAACTCCTGAACCCACCCACCAATTGTCATCAACCTTTGCAGCATAGCCGACCTTCAGTTCATCTCTGTCGGCGTGATCCGGATTGGGGAATATGAAATAAGTGAAGTCCTCGCCTCTCCTGGAACAATCAGCCAGGTCTTGAATTAGAGCTACTCCATTTGGATCGGTTAAATTGGCTTTGTCCTTGCCGATAAAATCTGGCCGGAATGGATGAGCGACATTTGTTCCCAGGAAGTCATAGGCGTAGATATAGAGATCTCCCCGCACGAATTCGCCTGTCTTATTATCAAATTCCTGGCATGCCTTCTCGCTGCCTGTATCACGGGCATAGTCACGAGCTTCCCTCACGAAATCGACTAGCTCGATTATGGATGAACTCTGCTCAAGCAATGTTGATGATGAACTGAGATTGGCGGATTTGATAGCCGCGTCTTCTGCAATTGAGACTCCGAATGCAACTGCAGTGACAGCCAAAAGCATTGCAATATGTGCAATATTTATAGTCATAATTGACTTTTAAGCGCATTGCTGCATTTAAACGTTCTTGTCAATCGCATTTAGACTGATAAATATGAATTTCAATGACGCATTTATGGCACGTACACGAGATGGTAGCGGAAATGCTAAGAAGTATCTCCAGGGCCTGCTGCTAAATCGAGATCGAGGCAATTGCAGTAGGTTCGCAAAAAAGGTTCGAAAAAATTCAAATTTAGCTATGTTGGCGGTTCTTATGATCCAGCTTGAGCTAATGGTAATGGCGGACATGCTGACATTACAGGATGTCAAGGATATCTTGGAGGTCATAATGCCTAAAAGAGAGATCAATGAGCGCGAAATCATCAAAATAATTAGAGCCAAACACAAAGCCAGCCTCTCAGCTAACGAATCGTATCATCGAAAACAGATGACGGTATCTGCGGAGTAATAGTATTATGCGACAATGTCAAGGTAAATACGCATCCATATAGTTCTACTTATCCAGCGCGTGCATATTCCAGCAAATATTACGATAACACATACTACTGGAGGCCAGTCAGCGAAAAGGAGTGACCCCATGCATCTTCGGCGGGATGGTGAAGGTGCCGGGGCAACGATGGTTTTGGATGTAGTGTTCAGCTCAATTATGGCAAGGCGCGCCTAATCGGCTCAACGCATCGGACGGCTTATACCTCTTACTAGATAATAAACTTTGTGGTATAAGTATTACTAATACCACCTGCTCGTCTTTTACTTGGCCCTCAGGAAGCAAGCACAAGCTGCTTGTTGTGGTTGAGTACATCAGCCATTGTGTCAGTTCCTTCAACTGATCCTGGGAAGTTGGTGAATATTATTCGTGAAGCATTGATGCCTTTGTCTTTAAGCGCCTCCTCAATGCCCTTGGCCAGCTCTCCGGACTGCATGTTCTCTATGATGAAGGAGACGTTTTCGTATTTGTCGGGGTGGGCGTTGATGTCGTCTACTACCTTTGCGGCTGTTTTAGTTCCGTTCATAGCGAACTCTGGAGCAAAGAAGTTGACAACATCCATGCCGAGCCAATTCTGCACCGGCTCCTTCTGCCAGAGCATGACTATGACCTGCGTTTCGCTAAGTTGTTTCTTTTCGGCTTCGTTTGGCTCGATTGCATCAAAGCTCTTCACGTAGCTGTTGCAGCGCTCCTCATAGTAGCTTTTGTTCGTCGGGTCAAACTGCACCAGCCAGCCCTTTACCTCCTCTGCCAGGAACCGGGCGTTGGTGGGAGTGTTCCAGCTGCGGGAGGGATTTGATGTGGTATTCCAGGAGACATCACCGTAGCCGTTGGCTTTCATGAAGTCGTTTATTGCCGGCATGTTGTACCTCTGGTCGTTGCTGTCGTTGTAGGCCATAAACAGGTCAGCGTCCTTGATGAAATTCATGTTGAGCTGAATTCTGTTGGGGATAATGTCTGACTGAAGGTGCGGACAGAGGGTTGGGTCTGCAATGGAAATGGCCTCAACTCTGTCGCCTCCGATGTATGTCGCCGGGTCCATGAGCACGCTTGTGGTGCATACGATCTTGAAAGTTGCCGGGGCTGCAGTTGCACAGGCGGGAGCGAGCAGCAAGATCGCCAGAATTGATAAGGCTAGGCTCGATGAGCGAATTTCTTTCATAAATTGCACGTAGTAATACTAATTATTTAAGAGTTACTACTGTAATGCAAATGATAACAGGCGATAGCATCATCACGTTTCCTCGCTATTTTCCTGTTGCAGTGCAGTCCACTCCATACAATTCCGCGAAGAGCCCTAAAAATCAGCTCCGGCATAGACTCAATGCATCTCGGTGTTTATCCTCCGCTTGAAGGAAAAGATCACAGACACCGCAAAGACGGCTGTAAGCAGCAGCGCTACAAGAGGTGCCACCGGCAGGGTGTACTCAAACCCGGCCCAGACCCCAATTGCAGAGATCGTGAGCGCCATCATTGGGGCTACTATGAACATGCTCTTCACGTTAAAGCAGAACTGGCTGGCGATGGAGGCAGGGGTCACCAGCAGCACGAAAATCAGAAGGCCGCCCACGATGTTGAGGCTCAGAGCCACTGATATGGCTATGATGAACAGGAGAAGATAGTACACCAACCGAACCCGAATGCCAGCGGCCTCGGCAATCTTCATGTTGAACATTATTGCAGTGATCTCTTTGTAAAACAGAAAAACGAAGACAATGGTCAAAAGAGAGACTGCCGCAAGAGCATAGATCTCTTCTCGGTAGAGCGATACCACATCGCCGAAGAGAAGCCCGCTTGCCGAGATGCCCCGGCCCATGTATTGCATGTAGGATATCAGAAAGATGGCGACAGCCATGCACATGGCAAAGAGGATGCCAAGCGTTGCATCCGCCGCCATCTTTGCCTTGTCGCTCACAGGCCCGATCAGGGCAGCTACAGCCATGCTGAAGGCCACTGCTGCCACCAGAGCATTCTTCTCAAGGAACATGCCAACAGCTGCTCCGGCGAAGGCGGCATGTGACATGGTGAAGCCGATGGATGAGAGCGTCATCTTGGAGATGATGACGCCTAAAATGCTGCAGGCAACGGAGGCGAAAATCATGGCCTCCAGAGCGTGGCAGACCACGTTATTTGAAATCAGCGGCTCGAGCATTGAAATTCACCGAATCCTTGTTTTCTCAGATCTTGCCATCTAAGCAGGGTGGACAAGACGATCAGGAAAATGCAGCATACTTGATGCAGACTCATGGTGCTATGGTTGTTACTTCTAGCGGAAAAGCTTTGCTTTGCTTTTCAGTGTTACATTATCCGAAGCATTGATGGGAAATGTAACATTACTTTTCTGTAGAGTGGCCGGTCGTCTCGCTGAAGGAATATCACCGCGAGTCCAGAGCAGCAGGCCAGAGCGCATCCCGCCAGGTGGGCAGACTGCCTGGAATCTACATATTCAAGGATGGTTCTCCTGCAAGCTTTTTGTTCAGATACGCACTGAGCTGGAATTGTATCCAAAGAGGCCGTAGCAGATCTAGCCCACAGACCGCCAGATAGACATCCTGGTCTACGAGCTTTGCGAGCTGACCGAAGAGGAGATCTGAATTGTGGACGGAGGATAGAAGCCATCGTCTAACCTCTGAAGAGCGAATATGCAACAGTCGTTCCCAATGCCGCAAGACCCAATATGCTGAGAGGAAGTGTGTATCCTTTCACCATATCTTTCATGCTTGTGCCTGTCGATTCCTTAATTAACCAAAAATAAGGATCGGAAAACCAAGAGAACATGAACGCCCCTGAGCCAATAAGCATGGCCAGGATCATGCCGTCCAGAGGATAGTTGCTCAATATCTGAGAAGCAACTATTGCCGTTACTACTCTCGATCCCTGGGCAAGCTGGAGCACTGCCGACACTATGAACGGCAGGGCGAGAACAGGCAGCACCTGCCCAAAACCATAGATCTCCTTACCGAGGCCACTCTGCGCTACGACGTATCCGAAAGCTCCAGCTCCGCAGAGGTCTAGCATGATCACTCCCGACCGGCGTGAAGCTGTGTGAATTATCTCCTGCATCTTTTCTCGCGCCAAAATCAGACAGAGCAAAGCTCCCAATAGCAAACTGACGCTGGTGTTTCCTACGAACTCCGCCTTTGCCGAGAGGCCGCCCAAGAGAATCGATCCCATAGGCAGAATTAGCGGGAACCAGGCTCTGGATCTGCTGATACTGATGACGGGACGGACGAAGGGTCTTGCCCCCTCAGACGGCAAGTGAAGCATGTAAACATAAGCCAGAGCAAACAAGAGCAAAGAAACAGGAATGCTCAGGGCCAAGAGATCGTAGGGCTTTACATTCAGAGAGCCCGTCAGAGACGCCATAAAAGGCGAAGGATAGATGAGGTTGAAGGAGATGACGGAGCAGGCAGCAGTCATGAAGAGAAAACTCCTGCTCGATCCAGCAGTCTGCATCCCGAGGCAGCTCACAACCGGCTCTAATATCATGTAAGCTGTAATACTGCACATCACAGGCAACGATATCAGATATCCGGCCAGGCCTGAGACCAGAAGACCCTTGCGAGTCACCAGCAGCAGGTCTGCCACAATCCGATCTATAGCCCCAGTTTTGCGCAGGTACTCGGCGATGACCGCTCCCGCAAATACTACTATGACAAGGGAGGAAAAGATTCTCCCCAATCCCGCAACCACATAGCCCATTAGCTCCGTACCCATACCTGTGAAAAGGCCATAGAGAATGGCAGTTATTACAAGGCTCAAAAAAGGCCCAAGCCTGGGAATAATGAAGCTCACGAACACGATTGTTCCCAGGAAAACAAGGAGCGAATCCATGCAAATATATAATCTCCTCGCCTTTTAGCCTTTCCCTAAAAATAGAGATTACCATGGCTCCTTGCCGTTTTGCGCGGATTAGCTGGCAAGCCGGGTGGCCAATCAGGCTTAACTCCTCTTCCTTCTCCCATCCCGAGCCACCCCACACTCCTTTCGGATGACCTCTTCAACCTCATCACCCCCGCAAATCCTGTCGGAGGTTATCTGGCCTCGGTTCATGACTACGAGGTGAATGGGCATATCGGGCAGCCCATCAAATGCGTGAGCCACCATGAGGATGGGAACCCCATCTCTTGCCATCCTGGAAAAAACGCCCTGCAGGAATTCCCTCGCAGAAAAATCGAGGTTGCTGAACGGCTCGTCCAGCATCATGACCTCCGGGGCCTTGGCGATATTGTGGGCGACCATTACCTTCTGCTGCTGGCCGCCGCTCAGAGTGCCTATGCACTTGTCCGCCAGATCCTCAATGCCTACGAGCTTCAGTGCTCTCTCTGCTGCTTCATAATCAGACTCCTTTGGACGATTGGCAATCCCCATCCGGCCAAAACGCCCCATCATCACCACCTGTTCCACAGTGAAGGGCGTGAAGGGATCGAAGTAGAAGTTCTGAATGACATATCCCACTCTCTTCCGCACCTCGTCACCGTGCTTTAGGACGTTCATGCCCAGGACATTTGCCCTTCCGTGAGTGATCTTGACGAGGCCGTTGATCGACTCCAGAAGAGTGGTCTTGCCAGCGCTGTTTGGCCCGCCAATGACCACGTACTCGCCCTTTTCAATACGAAGCGACAGGTCCTTGATGACTGCTTTGTCGCCGCCCTCGTACGCCGTGAAAATTCCCTGGAGATCAATGATGCTCAATGGCGTTCCCCGATGTCTGAGGCATCTATTCTGAGGATCTCGACAGAGAATAGATTTGAGTCCGGCAATGCATACATTTCCTCAGCCAATTTCTCGATAAGTCGATCGGCGTCTTGTCCATCCTGTGGCAGAAAGGCAATGGGCTTGGGCCGGATGATTGCCTTTTTCTTTCCGGAGCAAAACTCTATTGCTATCTCATCGCTCGCAACAATTTTAATATTCCTCTTGCCGAGAGTGCAGCCGCTGCCTATCTGAATCCCATCGGCCAGACATGATTGTGGCGGCTCGTTCTGGCAGAAGACAACGGCTTCCATCTGAAACGGATCGCTGCAGAAGCTCTTTTTAGCGTATCTCCCTATTCTGTAGCCAAGAACGATGTACGGACCCAGATGTCCGTGAAATGCCGCCAGGTCTGAGACGGAATATTCCCAGTCTAAACCGGTGTATTTGCATGCAGTGTCCTTCTTATCCAAATCGCATGTCCCTCCCTAATTGATTGCGCTCAGCGCTTTCAAGGATAAATATTAAAATACCTGTAAGCAATAATTAATACTAAGTTCTTATTAATAAGCATTTCCTCCCAAAAGTATTATAACTAATAAACTGTTTTGGCATACTAAATGCGCTAAAACTATATTCGACCGGCCTGTTCCCGATGACTGCCTTCTGCTCCAAGATGGATAGCTGGCTTTTCGCAATTCATGGCCGGGAAAAGGAGTCAGGAAAAAAATGAAATCAATTCGATTCCCACTGGTCTTATTGGTGCTGTGCGCCCTGGCGCTGCCATGCGTATCCGCATCAGGATATGTGCTGCATGTATTTGGCAATGCGAATATGGATGGAAACATCGATCAGTCCGACATGATCTCCTTAAGAGCCATGATTGATGGAAGTGAGAAGCCCACAGTTCTGGCTGATGCCAATTTCGACGGCACGGTAGATCTGGCGGACATAGTTCAGGTTGAGGAAATAATAAACGGGACCGAGAAGAACCTCACAATATTGGACGGCAACAGTCAGCCCATCACAATCAAGAAGCCAGTGGAAAGAGTTGTAGCTGAGTACCTGGACAATGCAGATCTGATGCAGATCCTAAAGAAAACCGACAAAGTCGTAGGCGTGGATCTTGCTGTTTCCAAATCCCCTGCCGAGTTTCCAGAACTCTCAGGTCGGACGAATGTGGGGGCGATGCACAAGGAGCCGGATTACGAGAAGGTGTTGAGCCTGAACCCAGATATTCTGCTTGTTTTCTCTAATGTAACCAAAGACAAGCAAGCGAACCTTCCGGGTGTCCCTGTGCTCTTCGCCGGGCTTTACTATCCAGATCTGAGAAACCCAGAGACCTCTGCATTCACCGATGCAGTGAGGAAGATGGGCTACATCTTAGATGCCAGACAAGAAGCCGAAGAGTACATCCAGTGGCACATTAATTCGCTAAACAATCTTAAGGAGGCCACGGAAAAGATCCCTGAGGAAAAGAAGCCGACGGTCCTCGTGGCTGCCTACCCGAATGCCGACGAGAAGACCCTGTTCACATTTGCCCAGATCGATACCCTGACAAGCATGACGGAGCTTGCCGGGGGCAGGAGCGTAGCAGCAGATCTGCCTGACTTCATGAAGTCCACCTACCGAATTGAGGTGGATCCGGAGTGGGTTATTGCAGAAGATCCAGATTACATAGTGCTTCTGGTAGTAGCCACCACCTACAGCGGCCTGGTTCTCGATCCGCCAAGCGGCTATGATGCCGATAACGCCACAGGGATCATACAGGCGCGGGAGGCTTTCATGAGCCGCCCGGAGTACTCCAACCTGACGGCTGTCAAGAATGGCCGGGTCTACATCCTGAGCGGCAATCTGAGAAATGATGCCAGCAAAGGCCTGATCGGCGCTGCATATCTCACCCGGATCCTGCATCCAGAGGAGGCGGAGCTGGACCCCGAGGCACTGCACCGGGTGTATCTGGAGAGGTTCATGGGATTGGACTACGATTTAGACCAGCATGGCGTCTTCATCTATCCGTCGCTCATCATGGGCGCGGGGAAGCTTGCCGGAGTGCCGGACAGCTATTACGAGACGGCGAAGGAGGACGCGCCAGCAGATGGGTGAGGGAGATTTTTCGCCAGGTCTTGGGAGTTGTCCCTTAAGGTCATCAGGCAGTCTCTTGACCATCCGATAGGTAACGATGCCTATATAGCGATGCCTATGGGTTTTAAGGCATCGCTCAAGGCATATTCAATGGCCACCAGGCAGCGCAGACGACGATGTTAGAGCAAAAGGTCGATGAATCTCTTTGGGTACCTAAGCGTGGCAGCCAGCTGGATTCCAGTCCATCGGCTCTTCCATGCGAGTTATACACGAGCTACATATCCAGACACCAGGGACAACAAATCGTCCCGCAGCATTCAAGCTGCCACAAAAAACGCATTTATCCATTTTAACCTCTATCTCATTCGTCTCTGTAGGTATAAGACACTGCCGACGACAAATTTTTGGCGCGATCTTTTGGCGGAAGATGGCAGAGATTTGTTAATGCAATTATTCCAATTTGTTTGCCAGGAACCTGTTTTAGCTGCTGGCAGTCAGATCCAACAAAATCAGTTCCGATAGCATCAAATAGCTTGGATGGAAATAAAATAATAGAGATCTCAAAATTCCAGAAACTAATGGTCCACCAAAAGAGCAATCAATAGTACATCCTAAGTACATTCTAACCAGGAGTCAAGTTTTGACTTTAATTATCTCGAATATATTTCTTAAGAGCTTGAATCGCCTCAGGGCGCGCGTCGATCGCGATGCGTTCCTCGGCAAGTACAATTATGAGCAGCCGCTACGTTCTGAGTTTTTTAGTAATGACCAGATACAGCGACATGCAAAGGCGCTGGCAAAGCGGCATGATGTAGATTTGAGACCCGGAAAAGACCTTCTTTTGCCAAGGCTTTCTGAAAACGAACAGATCTTGCTGCAGGTCTACGAGCTGCTGAAAGATGCAGTAGCATCCAACCAGTGGGTAGCCCCTGCTTCGGAGTGGCTGCTTGATAACTTCTTTCGAATAGAAGAGCAGATTCGCATATCACGGCAACACCTTCCTAGAAATTACAGCAAGAATCTGCCTCATATGCTCACAGGACCACTTGCCGGCCATCCGCGTATTTATGACATTGCTAGTGAGTTTATCCAACACATTGATGGCCTGGTGGATGTAGAAAGTCTCAAGCACTTCATAGATGCGTATCAAACTGTCCGCGTACTCAACTTGGGCGAGCTATGGGCGGTTCCGATCATGCTCCGTCTGGGGCTGATAGAAAACCTGAGGCGCATATCTTTGCACATCGCCAAGGCAAGATATGACCGCGACCTGGCAGATAAATGGATTGACCGGATAATTCGGACGGGAGAGACCGATCCGAAGAACATGATAGTTGTTGTGGCGAATTTAGCCGGCTCGTGTCCGCAATTGTCCAGTCCCTTTGTAGCCGAATTTGCCCGACGGCTGGAGGGGCAAAGCCTCGCTTTTTCTCTGCCGTTAACCTGGATAGAAGAACGTCTATCTGAATTGGGAAAAACTACCAAGCAAATGGTTTTGCAGAATATCCAACAGGAAGCAGCAGATAAAGTTTCTGTAGGCAACTGCATAAGAAGCTTCCGCATTCTTGAGTCCGTTGACTGGCGCAAATTCGTAGAAGGAACGAGTGCAGTTGAGCGAGAACTCAGCCAGGATCCCATCGGCGTTTACTGCCAAATGGACTTTGCCACTCGCGATCGATATCGTCATTCTGTAGAACGGATCGCAGGGCATTGCTCACTATCTGAGCAAGAAGTAGCATATAATGCAGTCAAACTGGCCCGGGAGAATTTGGAGGCATTTGGCAGCGACGATCGAGCATCCCATGTTGGCTTCTATCTGATCGATAAGGGACTGGCAAAATTGGAGAGGACTGCCGGTATGGGCCGGTCACTGAAGCAGACCTTTGACAGGACGCTTTCTCGATTCCCTCTGATCTGTTATATCGGCGCAATAACCATTGTAACGGCTATTATTTCCGCCTCTCCGCTGGCAGAGGTTTTCAGGTTGGAATCGAATGGATGGGCTTTAGTCCTGGCCTCCATATTTCTGCTATTTTGCATGAGCAGTCCTGCGGTCGGGCTGGTTAATTGGCTGGTGACGCTCCTGGTCGTGCCTCATGCACTTCCCAGAATGGACTTCTCATCTGGCATCCCCTATAAGTTGCGAACTCTGATAGTGGTCCCTTCCGTGCTCAACAGCCCTGAAAAAGTGGCAGACCTGCTGGAAGGCCTCGAGGTTCGATACCTGGCAAACCGTGATATCAACCTCTTCTTCGGTCTTCTGACAGATCTTGTCGATGCAAAAGAAGAGGTCATGCCAGAAGACGAGCATCTGCTGATTTTGGCTCATCAGGGAATCGAGGCTCTGAACGAAAAGTATCACGACCGGATTTTCTTCCAATTTCCACGCCTGAGAATATGGAATCCGCAGGAAGGGATCTGGAGAGGCTATGAACGAAAGCGGGGCATACTCGGGGAACTCAACACGCTTTTGCGAGGCGGACAGAAAAATAGCTTCTCTAAAATTACAGGTGATGAATCGGTCCTGCCGGGGATCAAGTACGTCATCACGGTTGACGAGGATACAAAGATGCCTTACGACTCAGCCCGGTTGCTGGTGGAGACGATGGCTCACCCACTTAACCACCCGCGATTCGATGAGCATAAGCAGTACGTCGCTGAAGGTTACAGCATACTCCATCCTCGCTTGAGTTCAGGCATGCCTGAGACAGAAAATTCGAGGTTTGTCCAGCTCTTTGGCGGAGAGCCGGGAATTGATCCATACACGCGAGAGGTCTCAGATGTCTATCAGGACATTTTCGGGGAAGGCTCCTTTACTGGCAAGGGGATCTACGATGTAGATGCCTTTTCGCAATCTTTAGGCGGGCGGTTTCCAGATAACCTGATCTTGAGCCATGATCTTTTGGAGGGAAGCTATGCCAGAGCGGCACTTGTCAGCGATGTGCAATTCTATGAGGACTATCCTTACCGCTATACCTCAGACGTTAGCCGGAGGCATAGATGGATCAGGGGCGACTGGCAGATTGCCAGTTGGCTGCTCATGCGTGTGCCGGGTCCTGGAGGCCTGATACTGGACAATCCAATCTCGGCGTTATCCAGATGGAAGATCCTCGATAACCTCAGGCGCAGCCTTGTGACCCCTGCCCAGATTTTGCTCTTGGTTTTGGCATGGTCGATCTTGCTGCAGCCGATGTTGTGGACAATTGCAGTGGCCGTATCGGTTATGGCTCTGCCGGTACTGGCTTGCATTCGAGCGATACTGAACAAGTCGGCCGAGCTGCCACTGGATCAGCACTTAAAATCAGTCCGGAAAGCAATTGTTAGATACCTAGCCCAAGCGGGTCTCATCCTGACCTTCCTGCCTTATGAGGCCTTCTTCAGCCTGGATGCAGTTGTGCGTACCGGCGGGCGAATGTTATTCACTCATAAGCGGTTGCTGGAATGGAACTCGTCCAGCAGCTCCAGGAACAGTGGGAACCGTGATTTGGTCGGATTCTACAGGTCGATGTGGATCGCCCCGACACTGGCCGCTGCCATGACCTCTTATCTTTGGTTTTGGCGTTTTGATGTGCTGTGCATCGTCTGGCCGTTGCTCTTATCCTGGGGCCTTGCGCCAGTTGTTGCCTGGTGGATTAGCCTACCACTTATCGCACCTAAGGCAAAACTCGATGAGGATCAGACCATCTTCCTGCGCAAGCTTTCTCGGAAGACCTGGAAGTTCTTCGAGACGTTCGTTTCGCCTGAGAATCACTGGCTTCCTCCGGACAACTACCAGGAGGACCCGCGTTCAGTGGTTGCCAACGGCACATCGCCTACGAATATGGGGCTGTCGTTGCTCTCAAACCTGGCAGCATACGATTTCGGCTACATATCGGCAGGAAATCTGATGGAGCGAAACTCTCGCGCTCTTCATACAATGAAAAGCCTAGAACGTTTCCAAGGCCATTTTTATAATTGGTACGATATCAAGATGCTTGAGCCAATGCATCCCAGGTACATCTCGACAGTTGACAGCGGTAACCTGGCAGGTCATCTGTTGACTCTGCAACAAGGGCTAACCGAGCTTATGGACCAAAAAATCCTGCCAGATCAGGCATTTAAGGGTCTTCAGGATACGCTGCAGATCATAAGGGATGCGATAAGGGATGCTGCTAACGGAGACAGTGGGCCTTCTGCAGATGGCAGGTCTGCGGACTGCGGGCCTGTTGATGGTGACCCAAGGAGAATAGAGCCATCAGATGTCATCATGCAGATCGATTCGTTTTTGACACAGCTTCAGTCGCCTCCATGCAACCTCTCGGCGGCGTGGCAACTGCTCGACCGGCAGGCCGCAGCAGCAGGATTGATGGTTGCTCGACTGGGGCCGGATGCTGATGACGATCTGTTGTGGTGGATTCGTTCTTATGAGAAACAGCTTCGGGATTATTTGAACGACCTGCTCCTCTTGGCACCGTGGTTCATCTTGCCTATGTGGATCAAGGGGCATCCTCAGGAATTTCTGGCGCAAGACTTGAAAGAGCAGTGGGAAATGGTGAGCGATCTGCAGGCGGAGCTTTTCAGACTCGACCTCATTCCACTGCTGCGAGAGGTTCCGGAGATGGCCCTAAAGCTGATGCCGATCGTTAATCAAATCAGCAGCCACTTCATAGATGCAGAGCAACAGACTGATAGGATTTGGCTGCAAGAACTCAGTCAGAAGACAATGGATGCGGAAAGGAACGCCTGCAAGAGGATCGCATCCATAGAGGGGCTTGCACTCGACTGTAGCGATCTGGCGGATATAAAATACGATTTCCTGTTCAATGAGTCTCGCAGGCTTCTTGCAATTGGCTACAATGTCGATGACTCCAGATGCGATGAGAGCTGCTATGATCTTTTAGCATCTGAGGCGAGGCTATGCAGCTATGTGGCTATTGCTCAAGGGCGACTTAAGCAGGAGCATTGGTTTGCGTTAGGTCGTATGCTCACCACCGCAGGCGGAGAGCTGGCGTTGCTTTCCTGGGGTGGAACTATGTTCGAGTATCTCATGCCGCTATTGGTTATGCCGACTTATGAGAACACACTTCTTAACCAGACCTACAGGTCGACGGTCAAGCGGCAGATCGAATATGGACAACAATTGAGTGTTCCCTGGGGCATCTCAGAATCCGGCTACAATCTCATAGATGTCAATCAGATCTACCAGTACCGGGCTTTCGGAGTGCCGGGCCTGGGGTTCAAGCGTGGGCTGGCCAAAGACCTGGTGATAGCACCTTATGCCTCGGCTCTGGCTTTGATGATCTGTCCGGCAGAAAGTTGCATCAATTTGCAGCGAATGGCCTGCGAGGGCACTCTCGGAGAGTATGGCTTCTACGAGGCCGTAGATTATACTCCGTCACGTCTGAACCGGGATCAAAGCAGCGCAACTGTGCGGTCCTTCATGGCTCACCACCAGGGCATGAGCTTTCTCTCGTTGGATTATGTTTTGTTAGATCGACCTATGCAAAGAAGATTTATGGCCAATCTCATCTTCCGGGCTTCTGATCTGCTCCTTCAAGAGAAGGTCCCCAAGGCCAAGCCTTTCTATCCACATGCCTCTGAGGCATCGCCATCAATATGGAGGGCAGGGATGCTGACGCAAGAGAAGTCCATGCGAGTCTTCAATGATCCAAACAGCACATCGCCTGATGTGAACCTTCTCTCCAACAGCAATTACAGAGTGATGATCACGGGTTCCGGTGCTGGTTACAGTCAGTGGAAGGAAATTGCCGTCACTCGATGGCATGGAGATATTACACGCGACGATGAGGGACAGTTTTTCTATATCCGTGACTTAGACAGCAATGATATCTGGTCTGCAGGATATCAGCCTGTATGCAAAGATGCCGAGACTTATCAGGTTATATTTCAGGGATCAAAGGCGGAGTTTCGGTCAAGGGTTTTGGGAATTGATGCCCATACGGAAGTTGTCGTCTCGCCTGAGGACGATGTCGAGCTGCGAAGCATCAGTCTTACCAATCGCTCATCGGTCGCGCGGAGGATTGAGCTTACTAGCTACGCAGAAGTCGTTTTAACGACGTCCGCTGCAGATGCAACCCATCCTGCTTTCAGCAACCTTTTCGTCGAGACTGAGATCGTGCGCCAAAGCTCTGCGATTCTATGCACTCGCCGACCGAGGTCCAGGGACGAAAAAACGCCCTGGATGCTGCATCTGATGGCAGATGAGAACGTAAAAGGTGATACTGTTTCTTTTGAGACGGATCGTTCCAAGTTCATAGGTAGAGGAAGAACTGTTGCCGATCCTGTGGCAATGGCTGGAAAGGTGAAGCTCTCTGATAGCGAGGGCTTTGTCTTGGATCCGATAGTGTCCATCAGATGCATTGTTACCATAGGTCCGGCAGAGACGTCACGGGTGACCTTCATCACAGGAGTGGCAGAGACGAGAGATAGGGCCATTGAACTTATTGATAAATATCGCGACATGCGCATGGCTGAGCGCGTCCACAACCTGGCCTGGACTCACAGTCAAATGGTTATGCAGCAACTCAGCATCACCGATGTCGATATTAATCGTTATATGCGTCTTGCCGGCGCAATAATTTATCCCTGCTCAAACTGGCGCACAAGTCCTAGCATTCTTTTAAGTAACCATCAGGGCCAGTCAGGCCTGTGGGCTTTTGGCATATCAGGCGACATCCCAATTGTCCTTCTTCAGATAGGCAGTCTGTCCAATATCGATCTGGTGCATCAACTTTTGAGGGCTCATGCCTACTGGCAAATGATGGGGCTTGCAGTGGATCTTGTGATCTGGAACATAGATCGTTCAGGCTATCGGCAGGAGCTTCAGGATGAAATTAAAGGCCTGATCTCCATCAGGGCTGATACCTGTACCAAGGAGCGATCTGGTGGAGTCTTCGTGATACACGCGGACCAGATCTCAGAAGAGGCGGGAATCCTGATTCAGGCTGTAGCCCGCGCTATCTTCAACGATGACCGGGGAACGTTTGAGGAGCAACTGGAACGCGAGAGCAGACTCTCAGCGGCAGTCCCTCTCTTTAAGCCCGAAAAGACAATGCGGGTAGAGAATTACAGAGCGACAGAATCTTTAGGTAGCGACCTGATATTCTTTAATGGTCTTGGAGGGTTCACAAAGGATGGACGCGAATATATAATCCGGATCGCTCCGGGGCAGGCCACCCCTGCGCCCTGGTCGAATGTGATTGCAAATTCCCATTTTGGGACGGTGATCTCTGAATGTGGCAGTGCATACACATGGGGCGAGAACTCCCAGCAGTTCCGTCTGACTCCCTGGCATAACGATCCTGTGGGCGATCGCAGCGGAGAGGCCATTTTCATTCGAGATGAGGAAAGCGGAGCGTTCTGGTCTCCTGCTGGGCTGCCTGCTCGCGGCAAGACGCCTTACACCTGCAGGCACGGTTTTGGCTACAGCGTCTTCGAGCACAAAGAGTTGGGAATTGCATCCGAGCTGTGGGTATATGTGGCAGTGGACGCTCCGATAAAATTTTGCCGGCTTGTTGTCCGCAATGAATCAGGCGTCTTCCGCAAAATTTCTGTGACCGGCTATATCGAGCTGGTTCTGGGAGAGATACGTTCCAAGACCGAGATGCATGTAGTCACGGAGATCGATTCAAGGACGGGGGCTTTCTTTGCCAGAAACCCTTACAATACAGATTTTCCGGGCAGAATCGTCTTCTTTGATGTGAACACGGAAATCAATAGCTTCACAGGCGATCGGACTGAGTTCCTGGGAAGAAACGGCAGCATGGTCAGACCTGCCGCGTTAATGCAAGAACGGCTCTCCAACAGAGTTGGCGCTGCCATGGACCCGTGTGCAGCCCTCCAAGTTAAAATCGATCTGGCAGATGGTCAGGAGAGCGAGATAGTCTTCACTTATGGAACTGGTAGGAATGTGGAAGATGCTCAGAGCCTGATCAAACGTTTTCGCGGGTTGGTTCCAGCCCAAAGAGCCCTGGAGATGGTTTGGAGCTACTGGAACCGAACTCTCGGCGCAGTGCATGTGGAGACCGAGGATAAGGCCCTCGATGTGCTCGCTAACGGTTGGCTTCTTTATCAGACTATATCCTGCCGCATGTGGGCTCGCAGTGGATACTACCAATCGAGCGGAGCCTATGGTTTCCGGGATCAGTTGCAGGATTCAATGGCGCTCATTTATGCAGAGCCGCGACTTTTCCGCGAGCATCTCCTCCGCTGTGCAGCCCATCAGTTCATAGAAGGGGACGTTTTGCATTGGTGGCACCCGCCAACAGGACGCGGCGTGCGCACGCACAGTTCCGATGACCGTCTCTGGTTGCCGCTGGCAGCTCACCGCTACGTCAAAGCTACTGGAGATGTCGGAGTGCTTGACGAGCGCGTTAACTTCATCTCAGGCCAGCCACTGAGGCCCGAGGAGGACGCTTACTACGACCTGCCCACCAGGTCGGAGGAGTCTGGCACTCTCTACGAGCACTGCGTCAGAGCCATTCAGAGCAGCTTGAGGTTTGGACAACACGGCCTGCCGTTCATGGGAACGGGAGACTGGAACGACGCCATGAACCACGTTGGCTGCCAGGGATTAGGTGAAAGCATCTGGATGGCCTTCTTCCTGTACGATGTGCTCACCAAATTCGAAGAAATTGCTCAAATAAGAGGCGACGACACCTTCTCAGATCTATGCCGAAGCGAAGCCGCCAATTTGCGTGGCAAGATCAGAGAAAACGGGTGGGACGGTCATTGGTACTTGCGTGCCTACTTTGATAGCGGTGAGCTGCTCGGGTCCGCTGGCGATAGAGAGTGCCGGATCGATTCAGTCTCCCAGAGCTGGTCGGTTCTATCTGGAGCAGGAGACCCGGAAAAATCAAAGGAGGCGATGGAAGAAGTGAATCGCAGACTCGTAGATAGGGATAACTCCCTGATACAGCTCTTGAGTCCGCCTTTCGATAAGTCCGATTCCGATCCGGGGTACATTAAAGGATATATTCCGGGAGTCAGAGAAAACGGCGGACAGTACACTCATGCAGCCATATGGGTGATTATGGCTTTTGCTGCCCTAGGCGACAGCGTCCGGGCCTGGGAGCTACTGGATTTGATCAATCCCGTAAACCACGGCTCGACACCGGAACAGGTGGCAATCTATGGGGCTGAACCATACGTCATGTCAGCAGACGTCTATACTTTGCCTCCGTATGCAGGGCGCGGCGGGTGGACCTGGTACACTGGCGCGTCGGGCTGGATGTACCGTCTCATAGTGGAATCGCTGCTGGGACTGACGCTAGAAGTGGACAGATTGCAATTTAGGCCTTGTCTTCCCGCTGATTGGAGATCATTTATCGTGCATTACCGATATCGTGAGACATTTTACCACATCACAGTCACCCGGACTGAGACCGCCAGGAGCGTGACGGTTGACGGGATTCTTGAGAGCGATGGGACGGTACATCTGATTGATGATCGTAAAGAGCATTTGGTCGAGGTAAAGATAGGCTGAGAGCGATTTCGCTGACAATTGCGTATGGATTGATGATCTCGGTAGGCGGGCGTTGAGAGGGCGGACGAGAACGACAGTCAAGTCGCAAGACTATGCCCTCCTTACGTTTGCAGGCCCCGCCTGAGCAGCCTGCCCGCGCGCGGGAGACCGTCACAGCGGACACTTTTGCCGTGCCCGCTCGCAGAATCTCATAGGCCATCTGGAAAATAGACTGCTGATCCTCGAATCAATCTTCAATTTTCACATTGCGCCTCTCAAAGAACTCTTTTAGCGCTTCTTCTACAACCTCGCTCTGGGCACGCAGGCTGCTCTTTGTTTTTACAGTGTAGACCTTTAGGGTCTTGGATGTTGGTTCGGATAAGGTCAACGTAGTCTTGGGCATTAATCCTCAGTTTTTGGGAGATTATGTATAAATAGATTATGATGCACATAAATTTAGATACCAAAAGTCTTTTATTCAGAAGTATCGTCTTGAGATGATCACAAAATAAAGTTAAAAGGTGAATTCAAAATGCAAAATAAAAAAGATAAGCGAACAAAGGCTAATGGGAAGAAATTGGATGCCGATGCAGGTAAGACCGTGGCTTCTGGAACCGCCGGTGCAAAGAAAGGCTGGAAAAAATAGAAACAAGCTGGAATCGGCAGCATCAAGATGATTGTATGACAGAGGACGCTTCTTTCGGTAAGTGGGGTGCCAGCGAATACATCTTCGCCACAATGTAGTCAGCATGAAAAGTCAGCCACCCTTATGCCTCCTGATTTTGTGTAGAGAGGTAAGCCACGTCCTTCAGGGCGTGGTAGTTGGCATGGCTGTCTTATGTCTGATTTCCAGGCTGATTCCAACCCACACAATTCAGCAAAGGGCCGAATGATTTGAGAAAGACCTCTAAAATCGATCCCATGAAGCTTTTGGAGACCGTTGCCTGTTAGCTATCGAATCATGTGAATTATTTTTATGATCAATGGAAAACTCTCTGGATGTGAACGCAAAATGAGCAAGAAGAAAGGTGCAAAGGGCATGCCAAGCGATGGCCCTGGAAAGCATAATCCTGCAAAGGCAAAAAAGAATAAGGTCGATGAGATGGTATTTGACAAAGCGAAGGGCGGCATGAAATATGATCGGCCCAGAAAAACCCGAGTTTAAGCCAATAATCAAAAATCCATAAGGGGCATGAGACAATGATGCCGGAGGGAGCCAAAATTCCCTCCCCGGATCATTCTAATAATAATGGTCGTCATGGTTGATATGATGTAATTGCCGGGATTTAGAAAGGCCTTTTATAGTCAAATGACGAATAATGGCTGATGATTATTGGCCAAGATGCTTTTAATGGAAATTATATCTTAAAGGAGGCATTATTCTGACGGACAAACGCAAGATCATTGCTCTGCTCCTGATCATCTTTTCAGCATTTTCTTCTTATGGGCAGCCTGAGAATGAATCGGAGAACATAACGGCATTCACACCGGGCCTCAGCTACATCTGGTCGATAACTGGAATCGAGGACGGCCCGGTGATCATGGCCCTCAACCAGGATGGCGGCGACCTGTTCGGCCAGGCCAAGTACGAGCCCGACAGCGGCCTGGCCTGGAACGGAGTGGTTGTCGGATCGGTGCAAGGCAACAGCATAAATCTGGTTCTGACTGCCTTGAAAGACGCAGAGCAATTCTCCTGCCGGCTCACGGGAACCTATGATCCTGCCAGCGGAATGATTGCAGGTGATCTCGTGCAGGTAACGGCTGGAATGGTCTCGAAGAGATCACAATTCCAGGCCATGTGGATCAATCCAGATGTCAGCAGCTACAAGCCCGCTGAGCCAGCAGTAGGCAGCACTTACAAGTCATCTTCTGGCAGCGATGCAAACGCCACCGTAACTCCACAGACGGCAAGCTCACCTGCGACGTCGGCCTCATCACAAGCATCGAAATACCATGATGTGCGGGAGGACGCAGATAGGATATTAACTGGTGTAGGAGACCTCAGCCAGATACCCATAGGAATGGGCGGAACCGGCGTAGGCGGCAGCGGCATGTCCTAAAGCATAGTCATTGCTTTGTGAGCCTGATAAAACGGCTCACAACTATACGTACGTGATCTGATCCTGACAGGCGCAGGAGAGCGAACGGGACATGACGACATCCGTGTTCACATTTCTCCTCACCCAGGCCTTCTGGTACTCCGGATTGATCTGAGTGGCCATCTTGTATGCCTGGACTGCAGTGTAGGAGTATCCCTGAAGGTCGTATACTGCACCCATGTTGTACCAGGCTTCGGCATAGGACTGATTGATGGCAATTGCATTCTCAAAGGACTTCAGTGCCTCGTCATACCTTCCGAGCAAGCCCTCATCAATTCCTTTGTTGTTCCAGGCCTCATCATCGCTGGAGTTTATCATAAGAGCCCGATTATAGGCATCTAAAGACTCCTCGTATCTTCCATCGTTGCAGAGATCGTAACCTTTCATGAACCAGTACATGAATGTCTGGTTTTCTTCTGCACAGGCTGGCGTCACAAAAGACCAGACCAAGGCCAGGGCAACTATGGCCATGAAAACACGTTGCCACCTGCATTTCGTCATCATATGATCATCCATCGTCCAATTCGTAATCCATCCCTCCCCGAGAGCCATTGCATTTTATGATAGTATAAAGCTTTCTGCATATTTCTTGTCCCATTTAAGCCTGTCCATAGGACTCGATGATCTGGGCAAATGCCTCGATAACCCTATCCAGCTCCTTTTTGGGAAGGCCGAAGGTCGAGAGCTTGAACTGACGGGTGAGTCCTGGCTTGATGCCGCTGATCCCACGCTCCTTCAGGTCTCGATAGAGGAAATAGCGACCCTTTTTTGCCTTCTGCGAGATCTGGTATAGATTCTCGGCTAAAAAAAACATCAGATCATGGTTATGGGGCTTCTCTCCCTGCTGAACCATGCCGAGCTTCTCCATCCCGGCAGAAAAAGCGCGTGCATTTTCCACTTCATCTGGCCAGCGTTTCACTCTTTCTAAAACAGCCGGAAAAGATGCCATCATTGTTAAAAGTGGAGCGCCGCGCACAGTGCAGCCCAGGAGTTCAACCTCTTTGTTCTTCTTGGTGGATGACAGCCTAAAGATGGGTTTGGCGTACTCCTCCTGAGCACCGATGACCCCAACGGGTCCGGAGGATGCCATGGACTTGTGACCGCTGCCTACGATTATGTCTGCCCCTATCTCGCGGGCATTGATTGGCATGCGTCCTACAGAGTAGGCGCCATTGAGGAGCAGGGGCACGCTGTAGTCATGGCATGCTTCGGCTATATCTCGCGCAGGTGGAAGATTTCCGTAGTTTCCATCCGGGTAGGTGAGAACTGCCATGCTCACATTGCCTTTCTGCTCATAAGCCCTCTCGATGGCCTGGACGTAACCATCCGCCGTGATGGCATAGTCTGGCTCTTTGCTGGCAGTGACATACTCGATTTTCAGTCCAGCCCTCTCCGCAGCCAGAACCGTGGTATAATGGGCATTTCCATCTATCACCACAGTGTCTGCCTTTTCGCAGAGGGCGTGCATTGCCGCAAATTTTCCTTCACGGGCGCCGTGGGTGATTCTCACCTCATCAGTGCCCAGGAATTCGGGAAGCATTGTATGCACAAAATCCTCTATTGGTGGTGTCTTGATGCGGTCGAGCATTCCTGCGCAAAAATCGCATACTGAGTATCCATCTCCCCATTCTATCAAGGCCTCACGCGCTTCTGGCGTCAAAATCCCGCCCCGTTGCAGGGGGTCTATGTTGATCTCTGCAACATCCCTCTTCAGATGACAGAGCTTTCCAAGATTGTCCAGCATTCAGCTAAAGGTCTCTCCCTCTGCAAGTATAATCTTTTTCCAGCTTCACGCAAAAAGTGATATATTTTCCATGCCTTGGCAGATCAAATGGCGTTGGTCATAGGTCACAGAGGGGCAATGGCCCGTGCGGCGGAGAACACTTTAGAGAGCATCAGGGCTGCCGCTTTGTGCAGAGCTGATTGGGTCGAGATGGATGTGAGGCTCTCTCGCGACGGCGAACTTGTTTTGATGCATGACGATAGCGTTGACAGAACCACTAACGGCCATGGGATGGTTGGCGATCTCAGCCTGCACGATCTCAAAGCCCTGGCTGTGAGGGTGAGGGATAGCACTGAATGCTGCCGCGAGACTGGAGGGGTTGCCACGCTCAAAGAGGCAGTCTCACTGGCAGACAGGCTTGGCCTGGGGCTTGTGGTGGAGATGAAGGAGGAAGGCCTGGAGGGGCTTGTGGCTGAAGCCCTATCCGGCAGGGAATGCAACTCTATTGTGACCTCCTATTATCATTGCAGCCTGCGCGAATTGTCATACATCTCTTCTCTCAAGACCGGAATCATCATTGCCTCGCTGCCCATAAATCCCGTGCAGTTGGCCATTTGGGCAAAGGCGGCAGCCATTTTTCCAAAGAGGGTTGATGCCAGGCTCTTCAAGGAGGCTCATCGGAATGATATCTCTGTCTACCCTTGGACAGTCAACAGCATAGACGAGGCGAGCTGGCTATTGCGGCTCGGAGCCGACGGCCTGGTAACCGATAATCCCTGCGAAATTCGAAGAGCGGCAGATCAGCCGGTCCAGGCCACTGGAAAGGAGAACTGCCAGTATTACCCTTGCCACCATTTTCCTGATCAGGACTGCACTCATTGCTTTTGTCCTTTGTATCCCTGTAGAGATGAGGAGCTGGGAAGGTTCGTGAGAACAAAAAAAGGAAAGAGGTTTTGGAGCTGCATCAACTGCCAGTTAGTCCATCGACCGCATGTGGCATTGTACCTGAAAGAACACCCTCATGCGACCACTGCCGAGTTGAAAGCCTTAGAAGGATCGTCGCAGATCGCCACATAGGGTCACCACATGCATGAAATGCCTTCCAAGTTGCCATCCTTTGGCAATTATCCGACTCTCCATGAATCTAAATCGACGGAAAGCTTTATGGATACCTGCGGGATAATGCAAACCCTATGAGACATGTTATACTTGCTCTAATTGCTTTGGTGGCTCTTGGCGGCCTCTTGCCTGCCGTATTAGCCGAGCCTGCAGCGCCGGTTTTAAAGGATAAACTTGCAGATACAAGCGAGTCTGCTGAAACCTCTGTGTTGACCACTCCGTCACAGGCGGCCTTTGTAAACGATAGCTGGTCTCCAAGCACTTTTGCAGCTCCTTTGGCATCCGAGGCACTTGCCGTCCAAAGGAACATGACCCGAAACAATACCACCTTGGAAAACTCGACATATGCCATCTACGACTTCCTCAAGGACGATTACCAGGCTCCTGCCGCCACGTCTCCAGTATACACCGCCAGCGCCGCTGGAAAGGACAAGACGATTGCATGGACCGGCGAGAGCATCTACCAGTTCTTGGACAACGCTTGGACTCCATCTACCACAGTAGAGGCCTACGCTCAGAGCCCATACAAGCAGCACCAGATGAGTTAGATTCCTTTTGTTTCGGACAGCAGGCCACATCATGTCATCATGTGCCTGTCTGCCGAATGACTTTGTTTTTCTTTATGCCTGTCAAAGCTAAGGCTTTTTCCTGCGTATCTCTTGAGGCTGAGGCTCACGACATCGTAGGGTATGGTATGCTTCTCATGTCGCAGATATCCGTACAGAGCTTCAGATTCTATCTTGTAAGAGGATGAGACCGTCTCGGCGTATCTGATGCCTTCGGCTGTTAGCATATATTCGTATCTCTGAAGCCATCGATCACGGAGTTCATAATGTCTCTGATCCTGATAGATCATGCCGCTGGCCACCAGGATCTGGATGTCCTCAAAGAGCCTCTCGCTATAGGGAAAGCCGTATTGATCATGAAATGTGTAGTCAAATAGCCCTCCTAGTTCTGCTGGTCCCAGTTCCTTGATTCGGACAACCGTGCGGTAGAGCCATGTTATGTTTCTGATGCGGGGAACCAGGATCTTCTCTCCGAAAGTCTCCGATAGCATCTGGTGCAGGGCATAAAAGAGAAGCAAGAGCCCGTCGATTGGCAGGCAGCTCTCCGATCGGATGAAGGTGAGCAGCCTCTCGGCCTGTCTTCTTATCTCCAGCAGAGATATCTCCCGAGATTCATCCGAGAAGAAAGATATGGCTATCTGGCTTGTCAACGATTTTACGAGTCCTGCCGCCAGAGCTGATTCGTCATAAAGAAATCCGTTGGCCTTGGTTCTCATGGACCTGGGCACTCCGCTTCCTACTGTGACATCCACCAGGGACCCATATTTTTTGCCTAAAGCGTCCTCGAAGAGCTTTCTCATGTGGCCATGTCGGGAGATGGTTGAGAGGGCCATTCTGATGTCTGGAGGCAGAGACCTGCGATCGAATCTGGCTGCCAGGGGAAATGCTCTGCCCCATTTTATGCGCTCTAGGAGACTGCAAGCCAGGTCGTCACCTCTATTTCGAATGAAGTCCAGAAGATCCGAGTCCGTGTACTCAGTGAAGAAGAGAATAATGATGTTTTTTGCAGGGTCCTCGTTCATGTCCCGAAGTGTGCGTTCGAGTGCTTCCAGAAGCATGGCTCTCACGGACTGGACTTCTGGGTGGTAGATCAGAGCATTGTAGTGGTGAGCTCGAGCTATCAGCATTGACTCTGCAGCCGTCAGTGCCATCTCGGCATCGTAGTCATCCTGTCCAGTCAGGACTATCCTGCCGTTTTCGATTGCAAGAGACCTCATGATCTGGTCAGTGTCCACGAGGCCTAAGGAGACGCCAGAGTGGTGGGAATCGCGTAAAAGGAAATCAATTCTGTCTGCATCGAGGTCGCCCATGATGATCTGGCCAAGCGGCGGACTGCCGCCTGAAGCTATGTCTGCCACTTCTAAAAATAGTTTATGAGGGTCGCCAAAATCCCTCTCGGCAATTTTTAGGGCTTCATCGCCGAATGGATGATCAGAAATGATTTTCTTGGTAAACTCCTCATGCCTTGAGACCCGTCTGCCTGCCAGGGTCGGCTGAATATCCGGGTTTCGGCTCAGGACTGCTTCTACTGCATGGGAAAAGGCGGAGTGGCCCACGTCATGCAAGAGCCCGGCCAGGCGCACCTTTCGAACATCTTCGATACAGAGGCCCAGGTGCTCAGCCATCCGTCCAGCCATGTACATGCACCCCAACGAGTGCTCGAAGCGGCTATGGCAGGCTGCTGGGTAAACTGTCTCCACGAGAGCCAGTTGCTTGATGCCCTTTAGCCTCTGCATGGGACGGGACTTGATGAGAACGCTCTCCAGGCCGTCTATCTGGATGTCACCATGAACCGGGTCGCGAAGAGTCGCCGGCATGTACCCTATTTTGAAGACAATTTCATAATAGCCGCAGCCAGGTCGCCTTTTGACTCAAGGAGGGCGGCTTTTGCATCAGATGCGTCTGCGCCGGTTTGGGCCGATACAAGTTGCACGTCCGAGTCAGGTATATCGAGTGGAGCTGCCGCCTCCGTCGTCTCCTGCGACAGGTCGGATAGAGTACGCTCTGAAGCGTCTCCTGATATCTGGTAGCTTCTTGTGCCGTGGGCGTCCATGATCGCGACAGAGGGATTGCTTATAACGATCTCCCTGTCTGGCAACCGAATGACGACCTCGCTTACGTTTTCCAGCTCATCTATATTTATGCCCATGTTCTTGAGCATGCCCTTCATCTTCTTGGGGCTCAAATTGCCTCTTCCTCCTAAACCTCCAAGTCCAGGAAACATGAAATCACCATTTCCAAGTTGTAGTGATTTATTGTAGGTAAAGATATCCGTTGAGCACAGATCAGATCAATCTGCTATGCCCTTTCTTTTGATTACGAAAAGTTTTTTATTCCATCATTTTCCCAACAAAACCTGGAGGGAATTATCATAATAAGAAAAATTATTCTGACGATGGCAATTATACTCTGTTTCTTGAGCATAACGGCATTGTCTGCTGATGAAGGAAGCGGAATTAGTGGCGAGCATGCTTTAGAGAAGCTAATGGACGGCAATGCTCGCTTTACCTCTGGAAACGTTGCACATCCAGATCAGTCACTTGAGCGCAGATCAGAGCTGATCGCCGGCCAGCACCCCTTTGCGGTTGTTGTCGGGTGTTCCGACTCCAGAATTCCACCTGAAGTGGTATTCGATCAGGGATTAGGAGATCTATTTGTGATCAGGACGGCTGGCCAGGTTATGGATAACGTCACTATCGCCAGCATCGAGTACGCAGTCGAGCATCTGGGCGTTGCATTGGTCGTCGTCCTTGGCCACGATAGCTGCGGAGCCGTCACGGCTGTAGTTAAGGGCGGAGAGGTGGAGGGACACCTGGATAGCCTCGTGGACTATATCGCCCCGGCTGTGCATGAGGCGAAAGAGACCGGCAACGAGAGCGAGTTGCTGGACAATTCAATAGATAACAATATCTTTAACATAGTTGATGAGCTGGAGGCCTCCGAGCCCGTGCTATCGGAAAAGGTGGAAGCAGGAGAGCTGATGATCGTTGGAGCACGCTACCATCTGGATTCGGGTGAGGTAGAGATATTCGAGTAGATAGCGAGAAAAATGTGCTTGTGGGCGGTTCGGAAAGAACGCGCCCTCTTTTTTTTTGGTCCTCGCTATTTCTTATGTGTGAACACGATGAATCATGAAGCAAGAGAGCACGTGTAACAGCCGCGGATTCTGGCTTCTCATGTCCTTTTGTGGCGGTGCGATGCCTCGCGTCCTGCGGGCTGGAGTTATGGGGTTGTGTGGATGATTGATATTTCAAGCAGATCAGTGGTTATCCGCTCAATCGAGCCACATCATATGTAATTCATATCTACTTCCTGGTCATCCAGCTCGGCAGGCTCTTCGATTGCCGGCTGCAGGAGGGTGACATCGATCTCCAGGTCAAGAAGCTCTTTTACGGCGACCAGCAGTCTGCTCGCCGCCCGGATATCCACTGGATCGGATCCCGATGTGGTTGCAAGCAGACAGAATCCGCGCAGGCCGTATCTTGGCGCTAACCCGGCCAAAAGGCCGTTGAGCCCTCCAATGGCACCGGTCTTCAGAAGGGGGATATTTTGCTCGTTCAGGGCTTTTGCAGATTCTGGATCCGTCGCAGTGCCGAGTATAGTCTCTGCAGTATCTCCCACGTATGCTGCGAGGGTGATAACATCTGTCACTCCGAGCTCTTTAACAGTCTCTAAAATCTCTCCTGCCAGCTCATGCATTCCCATAACATCCAGAGGCTGGGCGTCACCTGACAAAATGAGCATTTTCTCTTTTTCCATAGGTCGCATCAGTTCGCCATGCATAAGAGCTGTTAATCCTTCAGATACCATGACTTGCGGCGGGAAGCTCTCTGAAAAGAAGGGTTTTATTGTGCTGCAGTGCAGAGCAGTAGCCAGGAAATCGATGGCCACCTTTCCAACGCTACCTATTCCTGGCAAACCGCAAATGCAGATGAAACTGGACTCAAACATCGCTTAAAGGTTTTGCGTGCTGCTATAACATTCTTTCGCCAACATCAGCGATCTCCATGTTTTTTTCCTTTTTTTCTTTATTTGGTGCCCAGAGCTTCAATCATCCAGTTGAAAGCAATGGTCTCATTGGTATCTTCAAATGCGAACTTTGCCGACTCTAATGCTCCGTTTTGGAACAGGAAGGAGTTGCCAGGCTCATCCACATCCACCTTGCCAATGGGCGCAGCAGCGCGATCGTAGTAGATGACATAGAAGTCGCCGGTCACCTTCACTTCAGGTATCTCGATCTCTGCGAATATCGGCTGGGTGGCCAGGAAGTACATGTTCTGAGTATCGGCGAACTTGTAGAGAAGCTTGAGATCTTTATCTCGAATCTCGATCATGATGTTTCTGTCGGGCATATATGTCTCATTTGTCTCGTTGAATTCGCTAAAGGCCAGAATCCGGACCTTTTGCAGCTTCCAGCCTGGAACTGGCGCTGTGAACTTAACAGCCTCACCCAGATCCAATACGCCAAATGCAGCCACTGCAGAGAATAGCGTATAGTTCATCTCAGAATAATTCTTTGTGCTATCTCCAGTCAGAACTGTCAGATCAGAGTCTGCGGCCCATGCCGAACTATTGACAGCGAATAATGCTGCACAACACAGGCATACAGCCAATAGCATTTTATTCATATGATCACCTATGGTCTTTGTGATAATAATGCATATAAAGATTTTGATGAATAAATTAATAATTTCCCAACCGAGATAATATAACATTCAGCTAAAATAAAAATGTTCTTCAGATGGGGGTGGCCGCCTTGATTCAGTCTCCGCGGCCCGTCTCGTCCATCAAATTTCTGCTAGTTTCCGCTTACTGCCATAATCCAGTTTACAGGAGTAACTAAATTCTCTCCGGTGGGCAGCGTCGAATTTATCAGACGGTTTCCTTCCGCCACGTAGATAAAGGAGTTCTTGCTTGTCTCATTGATGGGTTCCGCAGCGACGGCTACCGCTCCCCTATCGTAAAAGCATATATAAAACTCGCCGCTTACAGGTATCTGCGGTACATCGATGGTTAGCGGGTACATCAATGTAGCATTATGTGCGTAATTGGAGTACGGAAGCTGAGAGTCGGCGAACTTATAGAGAAGCTTGAGGTCCTTGTCTCTGATCTCCAGTCCAATTATCCTCTCGCTCGGAGCTGATTCGCTGGTTCCGTTAAATCCGTCCCAGGCATAGAGCTGCACGGCGTTCACCTTCCAGTCGGACTTTGGTGCATTGAGCTTGACAGTTTCTGCAAAGAATAATGCAGGAGAGCCAATGAACGAAACCAGATCAACGGGCAAGATATTCTTATCGGTAAGGTTGCCCTCGTATGAGTACAGGATCTCATCGTTTGAAGATTTTTCATTGGATGCAGCGGATATGCCAACCAACAATAGCGCCAGTAAGCATGATATGATAATCTGGAAAAGCCTCTTGTTCAATTGATCACCTTTGGTGGTCAGGATGAATTTGGGCCATATAAAGATTCTGATGAATAAAAAAACCAGGGTATCTCATTCAAAAAGAAAAATTTTTTGTCTACTTTGCAGCTATTACTCACCTACCGCTCTGATGATCCAGTTTACCTGTGTAGCCTTTGCGCCTTCAATTCGGAATTCTGCTGGAATAATCTCGCCGTTCAGGCTATTGAATATAAACGAATTTCCTGTTGCGTTCTCAAGTTCTACTCCAATCCTCATTGCACTTCTATCGTAGAAGATGATATAAAACTCATCTGTTACAGGAATTGCAGGAATATCGATTCCACGTATCGCCGGTGCTGAGAACGTGAAGTATGCATTCTGGGTATCCGCGAGTCTGTAAAGCAGGTTCAGATCCTGATCTCTTACCTCAATTAGGAAATTGCTTGGGGAAGGAACCGTCATGCTAGTCTCGTTATAGCCGTTCCAGCCCAACACTCGAATCTGTTCAAGTTTCCAGCCAGCCTTTGGCGCGGTGAACTTCACTGCTTCTCCAACATCAAATGAATTGATACCCCAATCCTGGCCTGAGGAATATAAGGTCAAGTTCATATTGGTGATATTGGTACCGCTGTCCTGAAAGAGGACTGTCATGCTCGAGTCAGCATTCTGTGCACTGCTTTGGGCTACGGTATCACCAGCTAAAGCTAAAAAAATGAATGCTGAAATCAATAAAACCATCATCTTCATTCTGTCACCTGGAGATGTGAATTAATTTTGTTCTTTATATAGGTGATGCCAGATTGCCGACGCCGATATCATTATTGGTGTAGTATTGTGCGGCTTAATATGTTTTAGGAGGAAACCAGGGCTAATATCCGCCTTTTCAAAGGCGGGATACGGCCCGTATCTATTACTTTCACTGGTAGTTGGATTTTCATATTTTCGTATAATTCCCTCCTAGATGGAACAAGCTTCGTCAATTATGATCTATGAATATACTATTTTAACTTGTAGGATCGGAAAGGACGAAGCGGGAAGTCCCCATCCTTCAGGGTGGGGATGAAAGTGGAGTCCTTCCATTAGTTTCTGCTCACCGATAACTATCTAAGGTAATAATGTGATATATATGTTTGGGCAAATCCCACGAAATACAAACTCGATAGATCTGCGCACTCCGTGTACTCACTTCA
>Ga0074198_1000159_pt1 | contig 95642 bp, 122 predicted proteins | sample EPASupsiteSAE323_FD_64527 | JGI IMG/M metagenome (GOLD analysis project Ga0074198, IMG submission 64527) | Bioremediated contaminated groundwater from EPA Superfund site, New Mexico - Sample SAE3-23 | ecosystem: Environmental > Aquatic > Deep subsurface > Groundwater > Contaminated ... | reverse complement strand
AGGCTGCCGGAAGGATGCAAACTGGGAATGTTCCTGAATAGGATGGAGACTGAATTAAATGATTGAGAGTGAATGTAATTTGCGGGCAGGAGTATATAAAGTCCAAACATTCGGGACTACACATCAGCAGATAGGATTCCTTCATCGGTCAGTTATATCTATTCGAAGGGCACTACATCACTCCCTAGAGGAGTTCTACTGATGATCAAGCGTTGCCCTCAGCACGGATTTTTCAGAGGAGAGCTTTGTACCTGTGGCTCTAGCGGTCAGCTTCTTTTGGATGAGACCAAGACTGAGCAGCTCGGTCGGCTGGTAGCGGGCTGCTTGAGGCATTTTCCTGGAGATCTTGGCCTGACTATGGACTCAAATGGATGGGTCGATCTTGCAAAGCTGGGTCAGGTGGTTACCAGCAGGCATCGCTGGGCCAACAAGGAGCTGATTGTAGCGCTTGTTCTGTCTGATCCCAAGCAGAGGTATGAGATCCGAGACGAAAAAGTCAGAGCAAGATATGGCCATTCGGTAGCTGTTGATCTGGATCATCCGGAAAATAGGCTTCCTTTGCTCTACTACGGGGCAAGCGAGGAGGAGGCGGACAGAATCCTCGAAATAGGAATCAAGCCAGCATCGCAAAGGTATGTTCATCTCTCCACCGCTGCTGAGAAGGCCTGGCACGTGGCCACATTTCGCACCGGCAATCCCAGGGTGATCCAGGCAGATGCTGCCGCTGCCCAGAAGTCCGGAGTGAAGATGATGACTGTCAACGATGATATCGTCATCTCGGAGATGGTACCGTCTCAATTCCTGAGCATTCTCGCTACAAAGGACATAGTCAGGCCAGAAAAACAGTAGCGAGGAGTCTAGCGGCCAAAGCGCCGCTCTCTGTTCTGGCAGTCCCGAATGGCCCGGAGGAAATCGATCTTTCGGAGTTCCTGCCAGTTTACATCTGTAAAATAAAGCTCTGAATAAGCTGCCTGCCAGATCATGAAATCGCTGAGCCTCTTTCCGCCGGCTCTGATCACCAGATCGGGCTTTTCGGAGAAACGCAGATGCGATTCTATGCTCTTCTCGTCTATCTGATCTGCTTCTATCTCGCCGCTTTCGACACCTCGAAGAATGCTCCGGAACGCCTCGGTAACCTCGCGTTTGCCCCCGTAGCCGAGAGAGATCACCACCCTTAGCGGTCCGCCAGTGCCCGTTTGCTCGATGCCCTCTGCAGTATGCAGGCTGATCTTGGCAGGAACTGATGCCAGGCTGGAAGCGATCTCATGGCATAGGCTTGGCTCTTCATCGCTTACATAAAGCACTAATGATGACAGACGAATTGATCGACTCCATTCCAGTAGCTGCAGGAGGCGATTCAAGCCATCGCCGGACAGGTCTCCAGAGTCGAGAACTACTGCAACGCAGCTTGGCAGATTGCTTTTTTTGATCTGGGAATGCAAAATGCGTTCGTAGAGGCGATATATCATAGTCATCACCTAGTGGATCTTTCATAGGCAAAGTATTTTTGCAGGGAACTGTTTCCTGTAGTTCATGCAGCGTGAAGATGTCGCCAGGCTCGCGATAGGACTGATGGTCCTGTTGCTGCCAAGCATAGGATCCTTCACAGTCCTGCCTCTGGCAGTTGTGTTCCTGATGGATCGAGGCTCCCGCCTGCTCTCCGCGTCCCTTGCCATGCTTCTCATCATAAAGCCCGCCCTGTCAGTTACGGACACAAATCTTCCGCTTTACGTCATAGCAATATCTTTTGTGGCCTCAACCTTCTCTCCCCTGGCCTTCAGGAAGTTTGACTCTCTTGCGGGAAGCATCATGTATCTGCTGATCACCGTGTGTCTCGGATATCCCGTCGCGAGCTTGATTTCGGGAGGCAGTCTGTCCTCTGAGAGGATTCTATTTCTGGTCATCTTGGGGGGGCTGTCTGGAGCATTTCTGCATCACGCCTCCAGGGAACGCGATTTCACAGTGCCCTTCGGATCGGCTATGGTGATGTGGCTCTTCTCATTCGACTATCCGCTGCCGGAGCTTCAGCGCATCTTGCTCATCTGCATCTTCGCGCTGGTCTTGGGGATAGGAGCCTACTGGGCCAAAGCCGCGGACTCGGATGCAGTGCTCAGCGAGACCATAGTCTGTCTCTTGGTGATACTGTTTGCAGGCCTCTCCTGGTTCCTGCTGCTCCTGGCCTTCTATCTCCTGGGAGGAGCTTTTACTCATTACGGATTTTCCCATAAATATAAACTGGGCATTGCCCAATCCCACGGGGGCCGGCGCGGGTACAAGAATGTTTACAGCAACAGCCTTGTAGCTTTAGCCCTGGCCATATGCTATGGGGTTTACGTCAATGATATCTTCCTCTATGCCTTCATAGCTTCAGTTGCCACAGCCAACGGCGACACTCTGGCAAGCGAGATCGGAGAGACCAGCCACTCCAAGCCGCGAATGATCACCACCCTCAAGGAGACTGAGCCGGGAGTGGATGGAGGAGTGACGCCCCTAGGAGAAGCGGCATCTCTTGCAGGAGCCATCATCATCGGGCTGTTGGCCACAGGAATGGGAATGGCCGGCATATTCGGCATAGTTGTCGCCACTATTGGCGGATTTCTGGGAACGAACTTCGATAGCCTTCTTGGAGCCACCCTGCAAAGCCGCGGCATCCTGAGCAACAACGGCGTAAACCTGGCTGCCACAGCTTTTGGGGCATTGGTCGGCGGAGTGCTCTGGTACATCCTGCAAATTATTTAGGGATAAAGCGAAATTGATCAATCATGAAGATCTTCGGCATCTTTGGCGATCCAATAGAGCATAGCCTCTCTCCAGTCATGCAGAATGCGGCTCTGTTGGCGTTAGGCGAGACGGCCTGCTACCATGCCTTTCGAGTTGGCCGGGAGGATCTGAGCGTGGCCCTCCTAGGTGCGAAGGCCATGGGGTTCTCGGGGCTTAACCTGACCATTCCGCTCAAAGAGAAGGCGCTGGAGCTGGATATACTGAAGCCGGATCCTCTGGCCAGTGCTATCGGAGCGGCGAACACCGTCAGCTTCACCAAGAGTGGGATGTTCGGCTACAACACAGATGGATGGGGCGCACTGCGGGCGCTCTACGATGCTGGAGTTGAGGTCCGGGGAAAGATGGTGCTCATCATCGGGGCTGGAGGCGCTGCGAGAGCGATTGCCTACACCCTGCTGCAGGAGGGCGCAGAGATATCCATTGCGAATCGCAGCATAAAGAAGGCCCAGGAGCTGGCCGCTCAGGTGGATGCAACTGGTTACGGTCTAATTGAGTTGGAGAAGCTAGTTTCCAAGGCTGATGTAATAATCAATTGCACATCCGTCGGAATGCGCGAGGGCGATCCACGGATTATTGGGCTTGGGCTGCTCCAAAGCCGTCAGGCGGTATTTGATATCGTCTACAACCGTGATACAGAGCTTCTCTTTGATGCTCGCGTCGCCGGGGCCGTGGCTGTCGACGGAGTGATGATGCTGGTCCACCAGGGGGCAAAGGCCCTGGAGATCTGGACTGGAAAAAAAGCTCCGATTCAGGTGATGGAGAGTGCGGTGCGAGAGGCCCTGAGGGCCAGGAGCGCCAGTCAGGGATAAAAAAGGGATAACGGAGCGAGGGCAGAATGGTGCGGATGCTTATCTTGGGTGGGACGGGCGAGACTGGCTCATGGTTTGCCCGCTACTTTAAGGAGAAGGGTTATGATGTGGCCGTCTGGGGGCCGAGCGGGAAGGTGGATGTAGCGAAGAGGCTGGGGGTCCGCTTCGCTCTGAAGATGATTGAGGAGGTCGAGGAGAGCGACATAGTCCTTGTGAGCGTTACAATCGAGAAGACCGTCGAGATCATCCGCGAGGTAGCGCCTCGCATGCACCCAGGCAGCCTAATCATGGATGTGACATCCATCAAATCCGAGCCTGTGAGGGCCATGAAGACCTACGCCCCAAAGGGAGTCGAGGTGCTGGGGACTCATCCGATGTTCGGGCCCACCATGCCGGCTCTGCAGGGCCAGACCATCATCCTGACGCCCGTTGAGGGAAAGACCGGAAAGTGGCTCTCCATCATGAGGTCTCTCTTCGAGGCAGACGGAGCGCACGTCGAGGTCTTGGATGCCGAGGAGCACGATGAGATCATGGCTGTTGTGCAGGCGCTGACGCATTTTGCCTACATTGGCATTGGTGCGGCTCTTTGTGCCCTGGACTTTGATGTCCAGAGGTCCAGGCGGTTCATGTCTCCGGTTTATGAGATCATGATAGACTTCGTGGGCCGAATTTTGGACCAGAATCCGGAGCTTTACGCCTCCATTCAGAAGAATCCCAAGGCTGCTGCTGTCCGCCAGACATTTGTGGCCGAATGCATGCGGTTGTGCGAAAAGGCGGACGCTGGAGATCTGGAGGGCTTCAAGCTGATCATGAGGGGTGCGGCGAAGCATTACGGAAAAACGCATGAAGCGCTGGTGAGATCAGACCGGGTGATCAATGCGCGAATTCGGGAAGAAAATGATGTGGATAATAATAATAATAATAAAAATATAGACTTATAACTTTGAGGTAACGGGGTGGAGAAGACCCATCTCCTTCGGGGGCCTGGGAGGAAGTCACTTTCTACCAATCCATCGGATCGAACTCCGTCTGGAGGTCGTCTCTGGCCATGCCGTACCCAGCATCCACATACATCTTGTTGAAGTTCTTGGCGAGATCAATGGTCCCATTGGCGCGGGCTTTGTAGACAACGCACATCCAGCATCCGCCCTTGTCCTGGCCGGTTTTGTTGTCGATATCTAAAAAAACCTGTGTGCCCATGAGACTGTCACGGGTAAACTCCCTGGCATCAAGGCCGATCTGAGAGTTGGGAGCGACGCTTGCCACATCCGCCAGTCGGACGCAGCCCAGATCGCTGACCTCGAAGGTAGTGCCGTCTGTGATCCTGGTTACGACGCCCACGGCCTCCTCCGGGTGAGCGGACGCAAAGGCCGTGAGGAGGAGCAGGATGATCATCGCCACCTTCATCATAATCATCATCACATAGACATAATTGTTTGACAATGCAAAAAAACTTTTCCTTGTGGGATTACTTTCGCCCTGCATGGCTCGATTTGAAGTTGCTTCCGGCTACTGTTAATATGCCGCGATATTTGGCCACTGCTGTGAGAGAGGTATGATCTATGGAGACCTTAATAGATATCTGGGGCTGGAAGAGAACTCTCGGCATCATCCTCTTTATTCTCTCATTCGCTCTCTACGGAATTCTCCTGATGGTCCCGCTCATCGCACTCTCCGTTGAGGTCAAGGCGGCACTATCTTTCATGCTGGTCGTACTGGCAGAGGTCTCCTTCTGGCTGTCAGTCATCATCCTCGGAAGAGGAGCGATAGAGAAGTTCAGGAAAATCGAGGGCAGTGTCCAACCGAATGATCAACAGGACCCGGATCGCTAAATCTGAATATATTGGAGAAAGAGATTGATATCATGCTGCCACGAGTAATTCTGCACAACGCCGTCAGCCTTGACGGAAGGATTAAAGGCTTTCCTATAGATCTGTACCAATATTATGAATTGGCTCTTACCTGGAAGGAGGATGCAACGCTTGCCGGCTCAGAGACATTTCTGTCTGCTGCAGGCGAAGCGCCGCCTGAAGATGACAGCGCCCTTCTTTTGCCCGAAGTCGATCCTGATGATCGTCGTCCGCTGCTTGTTATCCCGGACAGTCGCGGGCGCATCCGAACCTGGCATTACCTGAGAAGTCTGCCCTACTGGAGGCACTTCGTGGCGCTCTGTACAGGGAGAACTCCATCGGATTACCTGGACTACCTGAAAAAGAGGCACGTAGATTGCATCATGGCTGGAGAGGATCATGTGGATCTGCGGGAAGCCCTGAGAGAGCTGAACAATCGCTATGGCGTCAAGGTCGTTCGTGTGGATGCAGGAGGGACTCTAAATGGACTTCTGCTCCGCCAGGGACTGGTCAGCGAGCTGAGTCTTCTCATCTATCCGAGCCTCGTCGGTGGGGAGACGGAGAGCAGCATCTTTCGCGCTTCCGATCTGCTAGCAGCGACTGCTGCCCAAATTGCAGCCGGCGCGGGATCTGAGGGCGCAATCTCGCTAGAGCTTATGGAGACAAAGAAGCTGAATGGAGACGTAATGTGGCTACGCTATGAAGTGCGGCATCAAGAGCGTTGACAAACAGGATAATCGCTACGAATTGCAGCCAAGAACTCTCTGGTTGGCTGACGGACGAACCTAAGGTCGCCAGCCATTTCAGAAACCTTTGTTTGCATCTTCTGCAATCCAAAGAGTTAAATCTGCGATTTCCTTATATTTTTCCGCATGATATTTCCAAAAGTAGTTGCCCTTCTTGGTATCTTCTTAATGCTGGCATCAGTTGCCGACTCCCAGATGAACCGAGATACTCCATTTATCGCAAGCAAGCTTCCCAGAACGGGTGAAAGCAATGCCATTGGCCAGGGGACGCAGCCCTCATCGTCCATTGTAATCTCTGAGCCATTTAACAGTCAGGCCGTAAAGGATCTGTCGATCGCAGCCGATCCGAATAACACAACCTGCAATCAGGCGTCTTTCATAGTAACCCTGACAGCATCACCCAGCGGCACGACTGGATATCAGGCAGTCAAGGTGAGGGTACTGGAGAGCCGTTTGAGCACACCTACTGCAGTCGCAGAGCTGACACTTATATTCCCTGCTACGGGTGGATCATTGCATGAGACCATAGGATTTTCCAGCGCTTCAGATTCGGCAGCAGGCAACAGGAATAGCGAGATCACTGTGACTGCAGATCCGGATAACCAATTAACAGAGACGAATGAGAGGAACAACGCTCTGATCATCAGCGGAACCTGCCGGGATTGATGAAATGCTAATCATATTATATTTTTTATAGAAGTATCTTCCATCCAATCGCATCTATTCTTAAAAAAAGTTGATGCAAGATTACATGTGAATCTCAATCTGATAACATCTTCAAATGGCATTGATGCCGGAATCATGCTCGGATCTGGATATCTGTTATCCTGCCGACAACAAAAGGTTTTTTAACTAGAACGTAAATGATATCAATAATCTGGAGGGAGAAAAACGAGACTTATAACCGACGAATCGAATGAAGATCTGGCGGGTCTCCTTGGTACAATTAAGGATATGGCGCCCGAACTATGGAGATCCGGTGAACGTCGTTGCATTCTTCCACAAAAACTGGAGGACCTGGAAGATCCGGAGTATCTTGAAGATATACGGACAAAGATCAATAAGATGAAGTATCTTAAAGATCTACTTGATGCGGGCTCAATAACCGTTAATGAATATAGATCCAAAACAGCTCAGATATTTATAAGAACGTGATATTGAATAGGCCATATCCATATGGATGGGGGCTGGGCGAAGTTTACAGCAGAATGAATATGATGCGAAATTTTCGTTATTCGTGCAGAAATAATTTACTTGAGATATCTTTTTAAATTTTAATAAATAATTTTGTATCTTTCCAGTTGCGATCAGTGAAGCATCGGCTCAATAGAACATGGCTCATTTTTATAATTAATTGCCTGCAGTGCTCATATTCTTTCCTCAGGCCGACCTGATACCTGAAATGATATTTGATTGCGTTGCCAATTGGAGGGGCAGATTAATAAGCAGAGGCTGCTGAAAGAGTGCCGATGGAAATGTCAGATGCTGAAAAGCCCGCAACAAGACAATCAATGCCGCAATTTATCCCTAAGCTCAAGGGCAAGAAAGTCATGATTCGTCTGCTCTCAGGGGGCCAGCCGGTTGTTGGTGCTATTGACTCGTTTAACTCGTATGAAATCCTCCTCCAGACCACAAAGGGTGAGCTACTGGTATTCAAGCACGCCATTGCTACAATCGAGGTTGTTGACGAGCCACGCGGGTATAAGCCAGGCAATTAAACTCATATATTTTTGGAAGAGTAAGGCGTCTTCGCTCGTGCACTTTAATGCGGACGTCGCAGCCAATTTTTTCATCAATTCGATCTCCCGCAGAGGCATTTCCTGGCTCGAAAAGAGGCTTTTTTCGAGAGATTTGGGCGTGCTTCGTTCATCTACGTGCAGCCATTCCTTGCGGCTTTTGGGCAAAATCTGGAACACTGAGACTATCATTGGCTCGACGGTGCCTCTCAAAAAGGAATGTCCTGATCGCGTGCTTACAAAAATGCAGGGAAAGCGATATAATGAGGAATGCATAACATGTGATTAATAACCTGAAATACAAAATCCTGTGTACAGACCATCTTCAACGATATATCACGAAAAGGTGAAAACATATGCAGCCATTTGCAAAAACAATACTGGTACTCCTGGCAGCAACAGCGCTGCTTGCCTTATCATCGCTTGGTGCAGGCCAGGTTGAGAACCGCCCCGCAGAGAATGCTATGGAGAATCTATTTAACAAAGGAATAGGGCATGCGTGGGTGGGCGGTGAGCCCTTTTCATCGAGCACTGAAACAGGCGGCGTCCAGATGCAAAACGCTAAATGTGCGCCCGACTACAGCATCATCGGATTTCTTAACGTGACATCTGGATTAATTGTGGCAAGCGACAGCATGAGCATGCGTTTTAATCCTGGCCCTGGCAATTACCCGGTCTACGGATACTTCCAGGCTGATAAGCTGACTGGCATATTCATCGACTTTGAATCGTCATCCTAGGCAGGCACCAATTATCATTTTTTAGGTGTGTAGTCACCAAAATCTCCTTTCAATCTTGCACCTTAACTCCCAGCTCCCTCGATCCTCCGCGGCGGACTCAGATCAATCCTCAGTTTATCCATGTTCACTTTATCCAAACGGCTCATCAGGAATGCCGCCAGATCCTCCTGCCTGGATTGCCCGAATACCATCCTGTAGACGACCAGGGATTTTTGCAGCTGCTCCATCCGCTCCCTGTCCCGGCTTAAGGGCAATGCTGGGACATGCCTCTGTATCTTGGCCTCGCCCTCGGAGTATATCCAGAACGGGACCAGATCGCCCGATCCTTCCTTCCGGTCCCTTTTTCCTGCCATGAAAAGGGACTCCCATGGATCGGCATCATTTGGCCCGATCTCTGAAAGCCCATACTTCGCTGCCAGATTCTTTCTTATGGCATGGCCCTTGAACCTGTGGACCCTTCCCTCGCGTTGCTCAAGGTCTACGGGATTGGACGGCAGATTCCAGTGAACAACTGCATGGCAGTAGGCATGAAAGTCCAGCCCCTCCTGGCCAATTGACGTGGTTGCCAGGACGAAAGGCCAGAAGGGCGAAGAGTCCTTCCGACTCCTTCAAGAAATGGACGTATTCATCCAGAACTGCTTGAAGCCCTCCATCGAAACAGTAGTTCAGAACCTGCCGCCAATAGGCAGAAGCGCCCTGAGAATCCGATTTGTAAAGGCCTCGCAGCAATGCATTGGATGTCTTTAAATTAAATAGGCGTATAAATAACCTGGATATTCGCATGGCGCTCAGGGTAATATCATCAAGTGGCTCCCACAGACTGCCTGCAGACATGCCCATACCACCGGTAATCCTAACCAGAGCCCTCAAGCCTGTCGTTCCTGGGCCAGCTAATGCCATCTTGGCTAAGATGAGGGAAAGGTCTTTGGGAGGCTTCTTCAGATGGATCTTACCCTCAATCAGTGCCGTGGCCTGGGCGATTGCCTCATTCCAAAGAGATGGACCGCAGGGCAGCGCCATAGATGCTCTCAGAAAAGGCTCTGGCATGAAAAATCTCATCTTTGATTGATTGGGGAAGATCTGGGCAGATGGGATGCTGCCAGGGAAATTGCACAGGCGTCCGAGGTAATTTTGAATCCAGCAAGTGTGCTAGCATTGTATTCGGCCATATGCGCAGCACATTTTCCTTGAGGTAGCATGCCTCATCATATGTCAGATGGAAGGAGGCTTTTTCTGGAAAGCCATCGGGAGCTGGAGGAAGGTCAGGATCCCAATTATGTTTTCTTTCAAAACCGTCAATCGTCTCTTCAAGGCTATGTGAGCTATTTTTGCTGAATTTATAACCTGTCTAAGGTCTCTCGCGTGGCATGATTGATGACTTCAATTTGCAAGCCGAAATTATGGCCATTTTACCGGTAAAAATAGGCTGAAGTCTCACCTGCAGCGTTTTTATTTATTTAAACTTTTGATAAAAGCTTGCTTTAGACGGATAAATAATATCGTAATATTTGATGCTACAAATTAGAAAGATTTATCAATCATGCACCAGTCCAATCCAATGAGGTCATGGGACCATGGATAACGAAAATCGCATCCTCATATTATTAGGGCTATTATCAATCATGTCCGCATCCGCCCAGGACTTTACACTGGATATCTTCGGCAATGCGAACATGGATGAGCTGATCGATGAACAAGACGCAAGCTATGTTGGGGGCATCATAAATAATGCAAATGATAAGACAGATCTGGCAGATGCAAACCAGGACGGAAAGGTGGATGATGCAGATATAGATCGCATCAGGCAAATTATTGATGGGTCCGAGTCAGAGCTTTATTACTTAGATTGTATGGGAAATGTATCAAAGGTCAAGCATCCACTCAATCGGATAATACTGATCTACGACAATACTGCAGAGATCATTCGCATTCTCGGAGCTGAAGACCTGGTCGTTGGTGTGGATTCAGAAGGCAACTCCGGGGCCATTGGAAAATATCCGACATACTTCCCCGAGTTTGTGAAAACACCATCCATCGGCAACAGAAATGACTGCGATGTAGAGAAGATTCTGGAACTCAAGCCAGATGCCATCATTACCGGCACAAAAACGGGTTGTCCGTCAATTGAACAGAAGCTTGAGGGTTCCGGCATAGACATTATCCGGCTTGAAACATGGAGCAAAGGCTCGCAGACTTTGGAGATGCTTGGATACATGCTGGATAAGGTCGACAACGCTGAGATATATCGGGAATGGAAGGATGGATACCTGGACATGATACGTGAACGGGTGGAGGGCATTGCCGCAGATCAAAGAGTAAGAGCATTCGTTGACCGGCCCGGTAATACCACTGTCGCTCGCGGAAGCGGCTATTCTGAGGCCATCGAGGCAGCAGGAGGAATAAACATAGCGGCAGACATCGCGGATAGCCTACGGGTGGATGCAGGCGCTGTCTCCAAGAATACGCTGCCTCCAATCGATACCGAATGGGTATTGGAGCAGAATCCCGATCTCATCATCGGCCTGTCATTCTACGGAGGATATGAGGTTGACAACGAAACCGTTCTCAAAGAGCGCTATGACGAGATTTTGGGAACGCCTGGATTCAGTGAGACAAATGCAGGAAAGAACAATAATATCTATGTGACTTATTTCATAAACACTCTGGGACCAGGAGACCATATTGGCGTCTGTTACTTCGCAAAATGGCTGTATCCGGATCTGTTCAAGGACTTGGATCCCGAAGAAGTGCATCAGGAGTATATCGATAAGTTCCAGAATGTGGATTACGATCTGAAGGAGCACGGTGCTTTCGTCTATCCATCCACGAGTTAGGTGTCAGAATGGGCCTCGTCCGATAATCATCAAATATGAAGCCTTTCCGGAGCATCGTCTCACAGCTTCAGTATTTTTTAATGCAAATCAAGATCACAAAGATAAAAAGTCAGAAAGAAAAATATATATGATCATTCAGTGCAGTCCAATCCACACAATTCCGCGAAGAGCCAAAAAATTATTACCTTAAAGATTCCACTCCTGCCTGTGAAAAACCGCGAGGTCGCCGACATCCTCTACCAGATGGCTGAGCTGATGGAGCTCAAGGCCGAAAACCGCTTCAAGATCATAGCTTTCAGCAAGGCCGCAAGAGCAATCGAAATGCTTCCTGAGGACATCACCGTCGTCTGCCGGGAGAAGAGGCTGCAATCCATCCCTGGCGTAGGACGGGCCATTGCCATAAAGGTAGAGGAGTACCTGAGATCAGGCAGAATCGCCGCCCATCAGGAGCTTTTGGCAGAAACCCCTCCCGGACTCGCCGAGCTTCTCCAGATCTCAGGGCTCGGCCCCAAGACAATCTTCCTCCTGCACGATAAGCTGAATGTAACGAACCTCGAAGAGCTGGAGACGGCTGCAAGAGAGCATCGCATCCGACGGCTTCCGAGAATGGGACCGACCCGAGAGGCAAACATCCTGAAATCAATACAACGCTACAAAAAACGCAGCACCAGAATCCTCTATAGCTCAGCCGAGCCCATTGTTAACGATATCGTCTCATTCCTTCAGGGCCTCGACGGCGTAGAGCATATTACTGCCGCCGGCAGCTTCCGCCGTGCCAAGGAGACCGTTGGCGACATCGATATCCTGGCTACGGCCACCAGACCTGAAGAGATCGTCGCAGCCTTCTCTCGAATGCCAGCTGTGCAGGAGGTGCTGGTCAGCGGCCCAACCAAGGCCAGCGTCATTGTGAGTGACACAATCCAGGTGGACCTCAGGATCGTGGAGCACCGATCTTTCGGCACAGTGCTTCAGTACTTCACAGGCTCAAAAGAGCATAACGTCAAGCTGCGCCAGATCGCTCTCAGTCGTGGTTACTCACTTAGCGAGTACTCGCTGACAGGGCTCTCGGACGGCCATGATCTGTTCTTTAATAGAGAGGAGGATGTCTACGGGGCTCTTGGTCTCTCCTATATCCCTCCGGAGTTGAGAGAGGATCTTGGCGAGATTGAGGCCGCCATAAAAGGTCGGTTGCCTTGTCTGCTTGAGCAGAAGGACGTACGGGGCGACCTTCATGTTCATAGCAATTGGTCCGATGGAAAGGCCACCATTCTTGAGATGGCTCAGGCTGCAAGGAATCTGGGCTACGAGTACATTGCCATCTGCGACCACTCCCCAACAGTTGGCATCGCCGGCGGCCTGTCTCCTGAGAGGCTTCTTGAGAAGATCAAGGCAATAGCCTCCGCCAACGATGATCTGATGGGAATCACAGTCCTTTCTGGCGTCGAGGTGGACATCAAGGCAGACGGCAGGCTGGACTACACCGACGACCTCCTGGCCAGGTGCGATGTCGTCGTAGCATCGGTGCACATGGGCCTGCAGCAGAACGAGAGAGCCATCACTGGAAGGATGATATCTGCCATCGAGAATGAGAACGTGGATATCATCGGGCACCCAACAGGAAGGATCATCGGTCAGAGGGAGCCATACGATCTGGACATGGCGGCAGTCTTCGAGGCAGCCGCAAGGACGGGCACTGCTTTGGAGATCAACTCCTATCCGGGTCGCCTGGACCTCAATGACGTCAATGCAAGGGCCGCGAAAGAGGCAGGGGTTCGAATGTGCATCAATACCGACGCCCATGATGTCTCGCAGCTTTTTGTCATGAAGTACGGCGTGAACGTCTCCCGGAGGGCCTGGCTGGAGAGAAAGGATGTGCTCAATACTCTCTCGCGAAATGAGCTTTTTTCTGCTCTCAAACGCTGAAGGCTCCTGGACCCAACAGGGCCTGAAAAGCTTATTAATATGATGTGGAGATGAAGGCACATGAGAATCAACAACCAGGCCAAGGTTGGGATTGTAACCATAATCTGTCTGCTCAGTCAGGGGTATATCTTCACTCATGTGCTGGGTGTAGAGCCCAATCCAGTGATCTCTTTTGTCCCGCTTCTCCCCTATCTCGCTTACATTTATGCCAGGGAAAGCAGAACCTGGTATTTTAATAAGCCGATTTACTGGATTGCAATTGTCATAGCTCTGACGGCTCTTGATATTATTCCCTTTGCTCTGGCGATGGGATGATTTCTACTGGAAACATATATATCCTAGATCAGCTCTGGGCTTGGCCCGTGCATAATCCAGAGATAAATACTGAGACGATAATCACAGTAGTAGGTTTTTTAGGGGCTATTTTGCTCCTCCTAAACATAGTGATAGTAAAATGAAGACGTATTGATAGGAACTGCAACAGAATGAATCAATAAATGGCAAAATGAGACCGGAGGGGTTCAGGAAGGAGGTTGCTGACCTGAACCCGTCCAATTTCGGATTTGATATTGTTCATACTTTGAAATAGATTGTTATGTGTGTCTATATGATTTAACACTTTCGGCATTTTTTTGATGGTTTAGCAAATTTTGACCTAATAATTTTTATATTGAATGGCCCGGCAGATGGGCGAAGATTAAATGTAATGGCGACGAGAATAATCTCACAGGAGCCGAAATGCCTGCCTGTGAAAGCCCTGAGTATGAAAAGGCCCTGATCGTATGCGAGAGAATGCTGGCCTTCGAGATGGATCAACTGCAGCGGAGCAATATCAACCGAAAGATAGGCGACTGCTGTCTGGAGATCCTCAAGCGGAAAAACGATAGGAAGATATGCGAGAGGGCTGTTGCAGCCTACGAGGAGGCTCTTTCCGTTTATATTGAGGAGCGATATCCTGCGCCTCGCGCCAGGGTTTTGAGGGGCCTGGGCTCTGCTCGCTCCTTTTTGGCAGACTACGTGAATAGATCTCAAAACCTCGCACAGGCTATTGCCTGCTGGGAGGGGGCACTGCGTTATTTTCAGCGGGCCTCGGCCCCCTTGGATCATGCCGGAATCCAAAATGAGCTGGGTGGAGCCTACCGAAAGCTGGCAGAGCTTGAGGACAGAAAGGAGAATGGCAAGAAAGCCCTCGATGCCTGCCAGATCGCGATTGGGATATTTAATCAGAAAGACTGCCCAATGCAGTTCGCAGCAGCGAAATCAAATCTAGCAAGCGTATTTTTAACCCTAGCTCAGGATGCAAAGGATGAATCCGTCCAGGCGGAGGGAAGCAAGATGGCCATTCGTGCTTATGAGGAGGCCATTATGATCTACACATCATCTCGTCTTCCCCAACAGTATGCAGCCATGAAGAACAACCTGGCCATAGCTTACCTAACGCTCTCTGAGGTTGAGGAGAGGGCTAACAACTGTCGGATGGCTCTTGATGCATGCGAGGAAGCTCTCAGCTACAGAAAGCTTGAGGATCAGCCTATGGCTTATGCCGCCTTGCAGAACAACCTGGGCAATGCCTACCTTGCCCTGGCGGAAGAGGAAGTGGCTAAAGATGATGGCCAAGTTGATCGCAAAGGCGAGCAAAATCTCAGATGCCAGGAGTACTGCCAGCTGGCGATTGAGGCTTACTGCAATGCTCTAATGGTTTATACCAACGAGGAATTCCCCCGGCTCCATGCAACTGCCAAGACCAATCTCGCTAATGTCCTACTGACACAAGCACAGATGCAAGACGCAGCAGCCAATAGCATGAAGGCCATCAGGGCCGCTTCAGAGGCTCTCGCATTCTTCACTCTGGATACTTCTCCTGCGGATTATGCCGATGCCCAGGGCAGCCTCTGGCTTGCTCATCTTATCCTGGCCGATATTGAGTTTCGGGCGGAGAACTGTTCTGCTGCTCTGGAGGCTGCCGAGGAGAGGCTTAAGGCCGTCCGGAAGTTTGGCAAGCCGTTTTCTTATGCCTCCTGCTCCAAGGATCTGGCAATTACTGCAACAATGCTTGCAGATTTAGAGCTCTCATCTGATGCCAAACGGCAGGACTGCGAGAAGGCCATCTCCGCCGCCCTTGAGGCTCTTCGGATCTACAGAGTCCAGAGCAATCCGCAAGAGTATGCTGAGACGCAAATATTGCTCTGGGCAGCCTATTCAGCTCTATCCGAGCTGGAGAACAGGGCCGAGAATTGCAAGAGTGCAATTGTGGCCTGTCAGGCGGCAATTCGGGTCTACGACAAGATCTCCCTGGAAGAGCACGCCGATGCGCTGAAGAATCTCGCCTACAGCTTTATTACCCTGGCCGAGATGGAGAACAGGGCTGAGAACTGCGAGAACGCAATCGATGCCTGCAAAAGTGCTCTGCAGTACTACACAATTGAAAGGGCGCCCATCATGCATGCCGATATTTTAAGGGATCTGGCATATGCTTACGTCACGCTTTCGGAGGTTAGTGAGAGGGAGGAGTGCTGCAAGAAGGCGCTGAAAGCCTACCGGAAGGCACATAAAATCTACGAGACCCATGAGCTGGAGCTTGAGAGGCTGGGAGACCCAGGCGCCCGTGATATGCGAGAGATGGCTGACAGGTGCCATCGTTCAATGCAGTCCTGCAAGGCCATGTTCAAGGCAGGCAGAAAGGCCGGGGCAGACCATCCAGATAACAACGGGAAAGGAAGTGGAGCATGAACGAAAACGGTCTTACAGAAGAGCAGAAGGCTGAGTACTTCAGGCGCTCTTACACGGCTGTGGACGGGCTGTGGTTCATGAAGATAGAGGAGCGACTTGGCATTGATCTCGCCCTCGAGATCGACGAGGCTGTCTGGTCAATTCTGCCAAAGATCCAGGCCCGGACCCTGAAGGGCATGATGAATCTCGATAACGGGATCGAGGACTTAATGAGGGCTCTGTCCATCCGTTTCGTTCTGGAAGGTTACGAGTTTCATATGGAACGAAAAGGAGACGGCCTGGAGGTCGTGGTTTCGAAGTGTCCCTGGCATCAGATCATGGTCAAGTCCGGTCGCGGGGGTCTCTCGGAGAGGGTGAGCAATGTGATCTGCCAGGTCGAGAACCAAACGTGGGCACGCGAGTTCTCCATCGCCCGAGGAAAAGACGGCGAGGCCGATGATTGCGAGGGGATCGGATTTGAGAGGGAGTCCAGACTGTGTCGCGGAGAGGAGAAATGCAGGCTGTGGTTTGGGAGAAAGGGCCAGACTGGTCTCAAATGAATCATAATAATAAAATTTTTCTTGCGGAAAATATATCAGATAGCATGGTTATATGACTATGCAATGGATTATGTGATAGTGCCGAGGGATTGCTCATGGCAGAGAAAAAGGTCAAAGTCGGACTGGTTCAGACATCCGTCTCCGAGGATACTGACACCAACTTAAGGCGAGCTATGGAAATGGTCAGAGAGGCGGCCAAAAGAGGCGCTCAGATCGTCTGCCTGCCTGAGCTGTTTAGAACGCGCTACTTTCCCCAATGGGATCATCAGGACGCCAGGCATTTGGCTGAGACCATTCCCGGGTCGTCGACAGAAGCTTTTAGTTCGATTGCCAAGGAGTTGTCGATAGTAATATTGGTGCCGATCTTTGAGAAGGATGAGTGCGGTTATTATAATTCCCTGGCGGTTATTGATGCCGACGGCACCCTCCTTCCGGTCTACAGGAAAGTGCACATTCCCCATGATCCTCTATTTTACGAGAAGAGCTACTTCTCGCCCGGAGATGAGATCAGGGTTTATGATACGCGTTATGCAAAGATCGCCGGGATGATCTGCTTTGACCAGTGGTTTTCCGAGGCGGCGCGGGTGGCTGCTCTTGGCGGTGCAGAGATAATCTTCTATCCTACTGCTATCGGATGGATCAGAAGCGAAATGGAGCCTGCTGAGGGTGACTGGCATGATGCCTGGGAGACGGTGCAGAGGGGGCACGCCATTGCAAACAACGTCTGCGTGGTAGCAGTCAACCGCGTTGGCCCTGAGGAGGAGCTGATCTTCTGGGGAAGCTCTTTTGTCTGCGACTCATTTGGCCGGGTCCTAGCCCGGGCGAGCGAGAGCGCTGAGGAGGTGCTGGAGCTGGAGCTGGATCTTGCGCAAAACAAAGCGATCCAGGAGGGCTGGGGATTCTTCAGAAACCGCCGGCCAGATGTCTACTGGCCTCTCATCGAGATGGTGCGAGAGGATGAGTCGCCTGAGACGGAAGCTCTCAAAGATCGGGCAGCGCTTGAGACGCCGCGCGTTTTGGGCTATCACATGCCTGCCGAGTGGGAGAAGCATGAGGCCATCTGGCTCTCCTGGCCCTATGACATGGACAGCTTCCCTGAGATCAACGCTGTAGAAAATGCCTACATTTCCATCATCCGGGCCATCCACAAGAGCGAGATCGTCAACCTTCTCGTCAAAGATGAGATGATGCTCAATGATGTCGTGGACAGGCTCCGGGAGGATAAGATCGATCTGCATAATGTCAGGTTCCATCAGGTGAGCTACGCCGATGTCTGGTTCAGGGACTACGGCCCTACCTTCCTTGTCAACAGAGATAAGGCAACTGCGAAGGACCGGGTCGCAGCCGTCAACTGGATCTTTAATGCCTGGGGCGAGAAGTACCCTGAGTTGATGGGAGACACAAAGATCGCGGCCCTCATAAACCAGGACCTGAAGATGAAGCTCTTCTTGCCTGGTATCGTCCTTGAGGGCGGGTCTATTGATGTCAACGGCTCGGGAACTGTCATGACAACCGAGCAGTGCCTGCTCAACCGGAACAGAAATCCGACGCTTGGAAAGGATGAGATCGAGGGATATCTCCGGGAGTTTTTGGCAGTGAGAAAGATCATCTGGCTCAAGGAGGGCATTGCCGGGGATGACACGGACGGGCATGTGGATGACATCGCACGTTTCGTTGGTCCAAATACTGTGCTCTGCGCCTTTGAAGATGACTCCGAGGACGAGAATTACCTGCCTCTCAAACGTAATTATGAGCAGCTCTGCCAGGAGACTGATCAGGACGGCCAGCCTCTTAATGTCATCAAGCTGCCTATGCCGGGCGTTGTCGGAACAGAGCGTAGGCTTCCGGCCAGCTATGCCAACTTCTACATAGGAAATGAGGCTGTCTTGGTTCCGGTCTTCGGCCACGAGAACGACCAAAAGGCGCTTTTAATCATAGAGGGCGTGTTTTCAGGGCGGAAGGTCGTGGGCATCAACTGCCGGGAGATGGTTCATGGTCTGGGCACGATTCACTGCATCAGCCAGCAACAACCGATGGGGTGAGTCCAATGGATGAGAAATTTTTTGGAGTTTGCATTTCATTAGGTGTTGTTCGAATGAGAACTATCCGAATAAGAGTGGTCTGAAATGAGAGAGGCATTTGCGATAGTAGTATCGCTGATGATATGTTTGATAGCCGAAGCCTGTTGCGCTCAAGACACAAGCTCTGCTTTAAGCGTTAGCGGAGACTTTGGCAGGGAGTGGATAAACAGCTTTAAGTCCCAGAATCCAGTGCCTGCTGAGCAGAATCTCAAGAATGATCTCTGGTCATGGGGCAGCTCGCCCAAAGGAAGCATAGTAGTAAATGGGAACCTTGTGCCGGATCCTTATTATGTTTGGAAGTCGCTGAATTATTCTAGCGGATGGATCGGAAAAGTATCTGTTGATCCAAATACCGGAAATCCAGTTTACGCGTATGTAGATCCATACACTGGAATGATAATCAATTACTATATGGATCCCAAGACTGGAAGGCCAGTCTACGTTAATGAATATCCGGATTTTGGCATTCCTTATTATGGCATATACTCACCCGATTACGGGCAGACTGTCTATGCTCTTCCGTCGATATTCACATGACCAAAGGTGATGGAATAAATGGCTACGATAATAGTTGATAAAGATCTCTGCAATAACTGTGGTGTTTGTTCGACCATCTGCACTATGGGAATCATAAAACCGGGGGACAAGAGCACTCTGCCAACAGTCGCAGATGAAGCGTCCGGCATGTGCATCAAGTGCGGACACTGCGAGGCATTCTGTCCATCGCAGGCTCTGATCTTGAACCTGCGTCCGGATGAGAAGAAGAAGCTGCCAGGGCAAGCCGGAACTATTCTGCCGGAAGATATGGCCTATTATCTCCAGAAACGCCGTTCAGTGCGCAATTTCGCTGAAAAATCTGTGCCAAAGGAGACGATCCTGGAGATTTTGGATGCTGTCAGATATGCGGCATCGGGAGGTAACGGCCAGCCGGTGCAGTGGCTCGTGGTTCATGATCGAGAAAGGGTCAGAAAGATTGCAGAACTTACCATGGAATGGATGAAAAGCCTGAAGGACACCGATCATCCGATGAAGAACTATCTGCCGTTTTTGGTCTCAGCCTGGGAAAGTGGATGCGATGTCATATGCCGGGGTGCTCCACACCTGCTTTTTGCCCATATTCCTGAGGATAACCAGATTGCTCCAATCGATGCCATCATCGCTCTAACTCATTTCGATGTGGCAGCGCCGGCTTTTGGCGTTGGCACCTGCTGGGCAGGTTTCGTCGCCGCGGCAGCCAACTTTTACGAGCCGCTCAAAAAGGAGCTGGGTCTGCCCGCCGGACAAAAGATCGCCTATGCCATGATGTTCGGTATTCCTCGATACAAGGCATTGGCAATTCCCAGGAGAAATCCGCTGCATGTGACATGGCTGTAAGCCGAATGAGATTCAGCAAGTCCAGGGAAAGGCTAAATGGGATCAGATCTGAAAAACTGAACGTTTTTCAGGGTTTTTAGCGGATAATGAACGCTATTAACTCTGAACTCATTTTCGTCAGTCATCGTTCGTTCTGTTATAATTTCTTATATGGTTCGAAGAGAGGTGTCTCTTGCGGGAAAGCTTACAGCAATTGCTTGATATCAATGGCGCTAACGGCGCGGGATTGCTGACTTTTCCCAGAAAATAGACAACGAATTAGATGACCTAGTGTTGAGGAATGAAAATGAAAATATGGAATTGTTTGGCAGTCCTGATCATGTTGGGCTGCATGGCCATGGCGGCGTCAGCCGCAGATGCGGTCACCCTTACCGTTCACGTTCACGATGGCAGTCTCGATGGAGAGGCGCTCTCGGGAGTAAGCATATCTGGCACTGATGCGGCAGGAAATGAATTTGAAGCAATAACAGATTCCGATGGCATAGCAGTCATAAATGGAGAGCCCGGAAACTGGGCATTCACCTTCGGGTTGGATGGCTACGAGCCGCTCTACCTGGTGTATGATGCCACTACAACTGAGGATACTGCTGCATATCTTGAGAAGTCCTCTTGAAGCCATGAGATGATTTAGATTAGCTAGCAGATCAAATATTTAACCTCCTCTTTTTTCCTGTCTCCAGCCAAACAATGTCTGGGAGATAACCTCATAAGTCTTTTATACGAGAAGCATAACTCTATTCTGGCTCATTGGATTATTTCGCCCCGCAATGTGGTGAGTGGGCGGCGCCGGGCTTTTGCCCTGGGGCTAATCCAGAGGAGAAAGTTCCCTGGAGGACTAACTTGGCTAAACCAAACGCAGGAAAAGAGAAGCCTAAAAAGGCTGAAGAGAAGGCCAAAAAGAGCGCTGATGAAGAGCTCAGGCATATAGTTCGTATTTTGAATACAGATCTGGCTGGCAAAAAGCAGGTCCACATGGCCCTGACGGGCATCAAAGGCGTGGGCCGCAGAGCTGCCAGCATCTTTACCGCAACGGCTGGAGTTGACCCCCATGCCACACTCGGTCTGCTTCCCGATTCTGAGATAGATAAACTCAAGAAGGTCATTGAAGAAGATGCCTCCAAGGTTCTTCCAGTATGGATGCTCAACCGACGCGGTGACATTGAGACTGGAGCTGATATTCACGTCATGGGCATGGACCTGAATATGACTCTTCGCGAGGACCTCGACCTGATGAAGAAGATGAGGAGCTACAAGGGCATCAGGCACGAGCGGGGACTGCGTGTCCGCGGTCAGAGGACAAGGTCCACAGGACGCACTGGCGCAATTGTTGGCGTAAGCCGCAAGAAGGAAGGAACACCAGCTGCAGCACCGGCGGCAACCAAGGAGTAGGTGGTAAAAGATGGGATATCCAGGCAAGAGCCGCAAGATGTACGAGAGGCCCCGAACTCCCTGGCAGGCAGAGCGCATCGCTGGGGAAGTTGAGGTCGTCAAGGCCTATGGTCTTAGGAACAAAAGAGAGCTGTGGAAGGCTCAGGCAGTTCTCAGGAAGTACAGACAGGCAAGCAGAAAGATGCTCGCCTCTGTAGCCGTTGGACAGGCACCTCCTGAGGCAGAGGCAATTCTCGCTCGCTTGAAGAAGCTCGGAATGCTCAAAGAGGAAGGAGATCTCGACGCCATCCTATCCATGAAGGTTTCCGATGTCCTAGAGAGAAGGCTGCAGACCCAGGTTTACCGCCAGGGGCTAGCCAATTCTCTGAAGCAGTCCAGGCAGTTCATCGTTCACGGTCATATCCAGGTTTCCGGGCGCAGAGTGGATGTTCCGGGCTACTTGGTGAAGCGTGGAGAAGAAATGAGCATTGACTATTACATTGGATCGCCCATGGCCAAGGAAGGTCATCCTGAGAGGGCGTCCAGAACACCCAGGGTGGAAGCATAAATGTCAGACGGAAAATGGGGCATTGCCCATATCTTCTCGTCCTTTAACAACACGCTGATCACCATCACAGACCTGACCGGAGCCGAGACATTGGCCAAGATCTCCGGCGGCATGGTGGTAAAGGCAGCCAGAGACGAGAGTTCTCCCTACACAGCCATGCAGATGGCCATGCAGGTCGCTGAAGCTGTGAAAGATAAGGGGATTGTCGGGGTTCACGTTAAGGTGAGAGCACCCGGCGGAAACAGACAGAGGTCCCCGGGACCGGGTGCGCAGGCGGCTATCCGTGCGTTGGCTCGTGCTGGTCTGCGCATAGGCAGAATCGAGGATGCGACCCCCATACCCCACGACGGCACAAAGCCTGCCGGCGGAAAGAGGGGTCGAAGGGTGTAGATTTTGAAGTTCGAATTGCTGCAGCTTGAGGAGGATCGGATCCGCTTCCTCCTCAGCGGCGCGACAGCCGCCTTTGCGAACGGCATTCGTCGTGCTTGCATGAGCGAGGTTCCAGTACTGGCCATAGATGAAATCAGCCTCTACGACAACACCTCTGTGCTCTTTGATGAGCAGATTGGCCTGAGGCTTGGAGAGGTGCCCATTGAGGCTCAGGATCTGGATCAGTTCTCCATACAGGAGGACTGCCAGTGTGGCGGGTTGGGCTGTCCAGGTTGCCGGGTGGATTTCATGCTCTCAGCAGAGGGGCCCTGTATGGTCTACTCCAAAGACATTCAGTTCACAGATCCCACTGTCAAGGCAGCCTTTGACAAGATTCCAATCGTTATATTGGGCGAGGGCGAGAAGCTGGTCATTGAGGGCTATGCCACCAAGAATGTGGGCAAAGCGCACACCAAGTGGCAGGCAGGCACGCTGTGCGGCTACAAGAATCAGCCAAGCATTGAGGTAGCTGATTCGTGCGACGGATGCGGGATGTGCGTTGAGGTCTGCCCCAGGAATATCCTTGCAGTGGAGGGATCCAGAGCGAAAGCTACAAATACACTGGAATGCTCCTTGTGCAAGCTCTGCATTGATGCGTGCGAGTCGGGATCAATCAAGTTAGTGCCCATCATGGACTCATTTGTGGTCAGCATTGAAAGCTGCGGAGGCGTCCCTGCAAAGGATCTGGTTGCAAGGGCTGCTGAAGAGGTCAAGATGAGGGCGGAGGATTTGGACGCAAAGCTGGCAGAGCTAGCGTAAGTTTCAGGCAGATCAGGGTCGGCCCAAGACGACGCCGATTCTGCAAACCCATTTCGAGCGGGGGTTTCCAAGCCAGGTCAAAGGAGCAGGGTTGAGGGCCCTGTCGCGCAGGCGTTCGCGGGTTCGAATCCCGTCCCCCGCATTTTTGGCTTTCTAGATATCGATTTTGTGAAGACTGCCTTTTATCTTGATTATTGACGCCAACATATAAAGCTTATCGCGTCTTTTGCAGGTGAATACGCGGCGTAATAGCCTAAATTTTTCCAATATGTAATAGGCTTTGTGCTGTGGGTCTAGATGCAAAATCCTATATCTAATAAGATCCTTCTATATTTTGCCGTTCTGTTTCACCAAAACTAGCGGCTGAGAGTGGGCGGGTTATCCGCTCATTCTTCTACTAATCCTGGATTTTATGCACATGTTTCCTCATTTAGATATTTCTATTAACCATACTATTTAATATACGATTCCATATATTAATTTAATCGCACCAATAAGTTAATTAACTATTAAGTAGTAATTACTAATTGGTGAAACAGAATGGACGGACGAACATTTTTAGCTAGCGGAAGCCCCATAACGCAGAGCATCGACGCTGTGAAAACCCTATTAGCCTACGTGGGTCGAGCAAGTGACCCGCTACCTACTGACGTTAGCTTTGATAATGGTCGCTTGGTATTGGTTCTGAACAACAAGAAAGATGCATATTATACGGTAACTGCAAAGGCGTGCTCCTGTCCGAGCGCGATCTATCGCCATAATGGACCCTGCAAGCATCAAAGGAAGTATTTTGCTAAGCAGATTGCAGAGACTGCCTCAGAGGATCAGACAGAAAGCATCAAGCCCGCTGCCAAATGGCCGGGAGGCCACAATGGTCCAGTAGATCCAGACGAGATCAAGGCTAAGTCGGAGGCGTAATGCCCGGCAAGGTAGTCATTTCTCTTCTTTTTCAGGACGGAGAATGCACGGAATCCAGCGACATTACGATTTCGTGCGATAAGGCCGGATTCAAAGACCTTATTGAGTCGCTAATTGTCGAAAGCCAGATGCATATTGATGCGCCAGAAAAGCAGCCCGAATTTATCTGCTTGGAATGCGGCCACAAGTTCTATTCAGCGCGTGCAGCAGAGGCAGCCGCCTTTGGAGATGGCTGTCCGGATTGCAGCGGCAGCGATATCGAGGTGGCATAATGCAGCCCAGATTTGAACTGGGCCAATTGGTAGCGACACCGGGAGCCCTGGAAGCCCTGAAGGAAGCCTCTGTGGGTTTCTTGCCATATATCAGAAGACACCTGCAAGGCGACTGGGGTGATGTCTGCGCGGAAGACAGAGCCGAGAACGAGCTGTCACTTAAGGAGGGCTTCAGACTGCTTTCAGCCTATCACTTACCGGATGGCTGCAAGATCTGGATAATAACAGAGGCGGACCGAAGCGCAACTACGATCCTGCTGCCGGAGGAGTACTAATTACTACTTTTTTGGGGCTGTCGCGATGTCCGAAGATCTGCCTGATTCTGTAATAATGCTGCCTGCTGGCGCGGTCTTGTATCTTGTTAGTGAGATCGAACGCCTAAAAGTCCAAGTGACATCCCAGGACCGCAGGATCACAGAGGTTGCAGCCAGGCAAGATGAAGACTGCGAACGGCTTGGTCGCGACATAGCATACGATAGGCAACGTCTAGCCCGACTTGAGGCATCACCAGATCCAACACCTTCTCAGAAGGATCGAGGCGAGATCTTGAGGGCTTTGCTCGTAGCTCATGGAGGCAAGATGCCTGAGAAGGAGGCCCGCCAGAAGATGAGATTGTCCAAGAGCCAATTCAGCCAGCTCCTCGCCTCAATAAAGGACCATATCGAGCTGAAGCCATATCATCTTGACAAACGCCAAAAGATATTGCTGTTAAAATAGAAAGAAGTAAATTAGTTTAGATAAACTATTAACTGATTTCAGGTGCTAAATTTAGTTCGCTTCAATAATGTAAAAAGCAGTGAGATTTCACTGTTTTATGAGTATTATTAGTATGGGATATAGATATAATTTATATATTTTATATCAAATAAGTTAAGTAAGCATTGTCCCATTAAAACCGTTAATAGTTAATGTAAAGATATCAGCGATGCTTATGGGTATAGTACCTTATCGCTATGCAGTGGTCGGCTTCGAAGTCTACGGCGCGCCCCTTCACAAGTGAAGGCGCGCCTCCGACTTCTCGCAAACCTCCCTACTGCTTTTGCGAAAGAAAATAGTGGGAAAAGCGATTACACTATTATTGGCTCAACATCTTCCGAAAACACTTCGCTGTCTTCATCAGCCACGCTTATTAAAACGCATCTGCAAAAAGGGTGGAGTCCCGGACACATTACTCCACCACTAAACATTTCATCGATCCCTACAACTTCATAATCCATCGCACTGCATTCCGGGCAGCTCCTTTCATCGTTAGGACACCGCCACATCTTGTACTTGTGGCCAGCAGCCTTTGCCCGTACCACTATGCCTTCATTTTGGGCCTTAACGTACTCAGTCCGGTATATTTTATCTAGTCTGGCAGGCCCGCTGTATTGGTCCTCAAAAGCGGCTTTAAACGCATCCTCGCCCTTGCCCCAATTATCGACCATCTGGCCTTTAAGTAATTGTATGTCAGTCTGGCTTAAGGTCTTCACTAATTCCATGCCGTGCTCCATAAAATATTGCATGGCCGCGTCCATACCGCCAACAGCCGGAGCAACCGTTCCTATAGTGTCTCCTGCCATGCCCATATCAAAGGCATTCTGTATTACGTCTTGCCACGCCTTTGTCCAAAGCTTCCAATTAGCGTTTATAAATCTCTGTTTAACTTTCGCTAAGACCAATGGCCAAAGTGCCACAAGCCAATCCGGATCTGTCTGATCTCCATCCTGATCTTCTTCCAAGACAATGCCATCTAGCATCGCTTGTATCTCTTTTGGGATATCAGACATAACTATCCCGAATTAGTTTTAAAGTAGCCAATATCTTTTAAAATGCTTATAATATCAGGCATTAATGGGGCCTTTTCAACCCCACCTTGTTTACTGGCATTAGTTATATCCTGGCCACTCTTAGGGACAGGTTTGGCCACATTTTCCGCTGGTATTTGTGCGGTTTCCTTAGGTGTTTCCTGCTTGATGCGCTCCAATTCGGCATCAGCTTCTTCCCGCGTGCAGCCATCCAAGCGCATTATAGCAGAAGATCTTGAAGTAAGTCCAGAATTTGCTCTTGTCTGTTCGATCATAGAATTTTCTAAATCATCGCTGGGCAGTCCATCTTGCCAACTGATTAAGCTGAGTTCTACCTGGACCGCATCCTTTATGCGGCCATTAATATCCAGAATGCTTGCAGCTTTTATTGCCCTCTTAAGTACCTGATCGAAACGGACCCTGATCCTATTACAATGCGAAATTGTCCTTAAAAGCAGTCGCCTTAATGCACTCCCAGAAGCAACAGCGCCGCCACTAAAGTCTCCAATAGCTGCCGGATTCAAATCCGTCACAGCATAAATCATACTAACAAGTCTGTCCATTTCTTGGAAGCTACTATCCAGTTTCCCATCCCAAGTAATGTATTCAGGTCTATCCTCATCCTTATTGACCGGGAAGAACCTGCCATTCATTCGCATCGTTTCTTCGCCAGTCTCCATATCGGTAGTGAGCATAGACGAAGATCCTGTCATTGCTGGCCGACTATGAATATCCAATATACTTGATATTTTTATAATTCTAGTCTCAAGTTCTTTAACAAGGTTTTCAATGCCATCATAGTCACTTATGCCATAAACATCATTGCGCTTCTTAATATTACTTACAACAAAAACAAGGGGATAAGGCACTCCAGTCTCAATATGTTTAGGCACTGTCTGATACTTTGCAGATACCTTTAGATCTACTTCATGACTGATCTCATCGCCATTCATCCAATAAAGGTGATTATCGATAGCACCAGCAGTGTGCACTTCTGTCCTAAGTAGACTGGCCACACTACTGCCGATCTGTTCCTTAAATTTCCAAGCTAAGACATGCGCCACATATTCATTAACGTTGTCGGTATTGACTACCGGGAACCAAATACTTGGATCAATGTTTTCTATAATACTGCCCGGCTCTGATCCTGTCCCTACAAACCGGACCTTCATAATAGCATTACCGAATTGGATAAAATTATTACAAGCATTATATAATACAACGCTTAGATCACTTCTATTAACAATGCCGTCCAATTCAGTTTGTCCTACCGGATTCATAAGGCGTGGCGGCTCTCCTACCACCATATCGGCATAAACGCTTGTCACTACCTTAAACCAGTTCATCGGCAGCTTCTTGCCATTATATATACGGGCAAAGAAAGTACTCACTACATCAATATTGTCTTCGATGTCTGCAAGGTCCCATAAGTCGCCCCAAACCGCTTCATGTCGTCCCTCATATAACAAATTATATTTATCATAGGATAATAGCCTGCCCTTTTCATCTTCTGGCGGAAAATGGCTTCTTGGTAATAGCCAATTCATATCAATTAGCATTATAAAACTCCATATAATTATTTTAAAAATTAAATACTATTAACTGCATATTTAAGCGCATCCACTACATGGTCATCAATCTTTTGTGGCCTATCTTCGCCCCTGTCAGCAGCAGATTGATCCCAGGTGTAAGTTTCCATCTCAGAAATAAGGACTGGACAGTTTTCACTATTTATAATAAGGTCGCCATTACTAATCATGGATGCTATTTTCCTGATGCCACCCAACACATTATTATCAGCAGTCCGAGCCTTATGTAATCCATCTCTCTGTAATTGTAAAATAAAAGAAGCCGCACTTGGATCTACTTCTATCGTGCTGGCATACATCTTGCTGGAATTATCCGTATAAGTAATGCCGGGCTGTCCAGAACTATACCCCCACTGTTCAGATGCAAACTTGGCCATGTCCTTGCTATAATCGGCATCGGTCTTCTGGGCATGTTCAATCACACTATCCCAATAATATTCCCGGCTGACATACCAAGTGGGCTTTGCTCTACCAGGCACCAGATACTTCTCCAGGGCCACAAAAGCGCATGCATTATGCGTGCCATAGTCGGCACCGATCCGTAATTCCTTAGGTCTCAAAGTACTGGGCGGCACTCCACAATGCTTGCCCTTGTCAAATAGTCCAAAAACCCGGCCCTCTGCCGCTACCCAATTGCCCAAAATAAACCGATCATAAAAGACAGTGCCCTTGGGATACTCTCTCTCAAGATCTCTCTTGTATTCCAGCGGTAGGTACGGATTGTCATCCAGGGTGAATTTCCAGACCTTTATATTAAGTTCATCTTGCCTTTGTATAAAATTCTTATAAATGTAATTTCTGGGCGTCTCCGGATTACAAGTCAAGTAAAGCCTAGCATCCTGATCGCTCAACCTGCTTAACAGCATATTGGTAAAGTTCTCAGGTATCGTTGTGCCCTCATCTACATAGGCCGCTATCAGGCTTTCTCCCTCAATTTTCTTATAGCTGCTTACATTATCTGCGCCCTCAGTCCAGATAGTCCTACCAAATATCTCGCACTCTTTCCTGCCAGAATGCATCTCGAAATTGGCCTTACCAACCAAATCTTTTAAGGGGGTTAATACGTTTCTGTATAACGATGTGCCAGTATTTCCGACAAATAATATATTACCGTCAGGCAAAGTAATAATATCCTTGAGTATTTTAATATTAACTGCCCAAGTCTTAGTAGAACGCACAGAACCATAAAGTAAATTAATCCTGGCGGGCTTACTAACAATAAAGGCCCTTTGCTTGCCTACCGGCACTTGTAAATTGCTCATTGTCCGCTTTCACTCACAATTTCTTCAGTCCGGACTTCATCGTTAACCGTATTTTCTTCCATTGTCTCAAATAACTTCAGTAACGCACTCTTCGCACTATTATCAGTATAACCTTGCTCAACGCCAAACTTATCCACAAGAATGCCAACACAAACACAAAGATCTCTCAAGCTTTTAGTATCCTGGCAGCTTTCGATCATCTCGCCCATTTTGGCCATTGTCTTACCCAACAGCTCTTGCCGACTTTCGCTAACAAGGTATTGTTTCCAAGTGTTCAACCCCGCACTTATTTCGTCCATACTATCTTCGTCTTCCAAATATTGCAATATTCCAGAACCAAGCTCCCCTTTATGATGTTTAGCAACCCGAATAACAAAGCCCCGATCTTTTCCAATCAGCTTTGCTACGTGATTTGGAGCCATGCCTTGCAAAAGATAGGCTACAATTCTATCATCATACTCTGTATTTCTTTTAGGTCCCATCCCACTTCCAAACATCAATCCAGCCTGCCTTTAACGTTTAACGTAGCCATAACTTAGTCATAACGTATTACCAAACACGTTAATGTTTTTCAAAATTTTTCTTCAAAACCACTAACTACTAACTACTATATATATAATATATATAATATATAAGATATAACGTAGTAAAAGTAAGAAAAACGTAAGAATTTCATAAAATTACATTTATAATTATAAATGTAATTTTTCATTCTTACCCTCTTACGTTAAAACTCCAAATACGTTAAAGTGGCTACCGTTATTGGTTCTATAACGTATTAACGTATAGGAGCTTTACCAATACTGGTTTTTTTCACGTTAAATGGGCTTTTTTACCACGTTAACGTAGTCAATATTCATGTCAATATTCATCACTTAGCACAATAAGATAAGGCCGGACTGAATCGTCTTTACTTAAATAAGGACATTTATAAAATAATCCATGACCATTCTGGCCATTACCTTTCGTACCATTCAATATATCGCCAATTCGTCCCAAAGACAAGCCAGTCAATTTTTGCATCTGAGCTTTAGTAGCTTTTCCACCAAACGCTTTCAAAGCATCCAAAAAGTTTTTTTCAGCACCAGTATATTTATAAGCACTATGACCACCTAACTCATCATAAAGTGCTTTAGCCCGTCTATAATCTTCTTCAGTGGCTTCCAGTCTAAGTTGGTCGTCTAACAGTCTAGTCTTTCTAGCAAATACCGCAAAACTTCTTACCATGTCCAAAAACATCATTGCGGCTCTAGTGTCACCATCAAACTTCATTTTTTCAGAAAACGGTATAACTACTTCGCCAAACCAACTTTTAAGTTCCACTATAAGGGCGTGACAGACAGCAGTTTCAAAATCGTCGTCAACTCTAACTGTCGTTTTGCCAGATGCTCTAGCCAAAATAGAATCTAATATTTTCTTCTTAGCAGTTTTACTGCTGTCACATTCCACTAGGAAAAATCTGTCTCGGATTTGTTCGTCAGCTTGATTGTCCACACAAGTGACCCAAAAAGTAAGTCTCTTCATACTTTTTTGTCTTTTACCGATGCCATCAGTTGTGACAACTCGTTCAGCACCATCTTGGAACATTCCGGTAATCTTTTTAACGCTACTGCCCAAATCGTCTTTCCAGACAATATCATCAATAAAGACGACACTACTATCTACAAAACTTTCAATTGGATAAAATAAAGCCTGAGGAGTTACATTAGCAACTAACGTATATTTAGGATGAACTAGCGCCGCAAGTTTCTTAGCAGCTTCACTTTTTCCAGAACCACCAGGACCAGAAACCTGAACGTGAATTCCAGAACTATTACTAATGCTGCCAGATCCCAGACTAATCAAAAGCAGTTTGCCAATTAAAGGAGTTCCAAAGTATCTTTTATTTAATACACTTAAAATATAATTATATGATTCGCCAGCTTCGATAATTTCTATAGCCTTGGCTTGTACGCGGCCTTCAAAGTCAGATGACATCTAATCTAAGCCACCTGATTTCCAACTAATCCTAAATACTGAAGTACGCTTCTGGATACCATCCAGCGCTGCTTATTTTTAGCTTCCAGCCAAAGTTCATCGCCCTTTATCGCAATCAGCTTTGCAGAATACTGGCGGTCGTTATGTCTAACCTGTACTATACGTCCAATATAATTATATATAGGATCAAATTCTTCTATTTCATTATTTGCCATAATATTATTCCTTTCAGATTTCAATTCAGTTCTAATAAAAAAGTTTAGAACCTAGATAAAAAGTGTTCTTAGTATATAAAGCTTTTGGGTGCATCCACAATTTTGATACTTTTTATGCTATCTAATAATATTACTTTTATAACGGTGGGTCCACCAGTAATAAAATATAATTCATTACTATATTTTTCTAGTAATCTACCAGAAAATTTTTCATCATTATCCATTACAACTTCGCAAAACCTATCTAAGTATTTTGCTATATTTATAGTATTGTTCTTATTCATGTTCAATTCCTTCTAAATAATTAGGAGTGAGGATAAGATTATCTCATCCTCAATTTTAGGCTTCCACAATTCCATTATAATTTTTTTTAAAAAAACTATTAATCAATATTAATGATTTAAAAAGTTTTACGGCAAGCTCGCTATTCTAACCACAAAATACTGATAGTAATCTATGCCGCCATCCAGATTAGGCACAATCTTCATTTGCTTGATCCAATAGGGCATCCCTTCTTTTATAAAAAACCTCAATTGGATACCCGCTGTATCAAATGCAATGAATCGTTCTGAACTTACGACCGCTGTAATCGGTTCATATGTCTCCAGTAGGCCCACGATTTCCTTAGTAGCGTCTTCCCACCGCACCATTAAATTAATGGCCGTAGAATAATAAGGAGCAGCACTATAATATTCACTAGCACTATCCGTAAGAACAACCGGAGTATTTAAGTAAAAAGATATGCTAGAAGGGGTCGTAACAACCATAATTATCGCCTCATCGCATAACTTTTACCAAGATACTTTTTAATAATTCTTGCAGCTTCTTTACTAAGTAGTGCAGACACTTTGCCATCAAAGGTCTCAGAAATAGACCCGACAGTAAAATTAGTTACACCCTCGGTCTTCAACTTATACCGCGAAGTATTTCCATACTTCAAGATAGCTAACGCTTCCTCGCAGCAAGCCTGTTTCACATCTTCAGGCACCGCACTTTGTGTATATTCAGTGCCGTCAGGCTTAGTATAGACCCTTGGAAACTGATTAACTTGTGTAGTCAGAACTTTCTTGCCAGCTAAATTCAGCCCATCGATTTTCCTGGTAGCCTCGCATAAACATGGCAATTTTGGCGCTACATAAGGATCTACACCGCCATACAAAAAGACAGCATCATGGTCAGTATAAGCTACATTACCATACTTTATAACATTACTCAGCAAGGCCATAACGTTAGCATCAGCCAACATCATTGTCCTGATCTGATAGGTTGCGCTGCCACCTGTAGCCATCTGAATTAAGATATGCGTACCCGTAACCACAATTGTTAAGGCACCGCCAGGTCCAGTCCCTGTCTCACATTCAACACTTACCAGATTGCCAGCAATGCCCGGATTCTTAGCAACAAAAGTTAGCCTTTCAGCCAACGTTAATCCCATATTAGTTGTGACTTGTGCAGTAACACCGGCAGCAGTAACAGTCCAATCACTGCAATACATATGATTGTTGGTGGTGTCAAAATAGTCATCGGCCTCCAATACTGTCGCATAAGGCACTGTATCTGCTATAGTCATACCGCCGTAACTCCTATCTCGTATGTAGTATGATAACCAGAACTAGCATCCTGGACACTTATAACAGCCGTTGTAAATGCATATTCCATATCTAGCCAATAAGGTTCGTTATTAGGGCCAACAGTGTCTTCAAACTTGGCAGCCAGCATATCATTAACATAAAATTCAATTAATACATTTAATGAATTTGTACTTCCAGTATTCTTGACAACAACTGACTGTCTTTTGGTGCCCACAAGTCCAACCGTTTTTACAGCAGTCATAACGCTGCTTGTTGTTGGCAAATCTAAAGCACCAGGGGTCCAAATAGTATTAGGAAACGCCCCATCCCCAATAAGCGTATTATATTGTTCTTCTGTTATTATTCCCGATTGCCAGGCATCCCATAAAGAAATAGAAGGCATTCTATTGCCCTCTATTTTTCGATAAGATACAGGAAAGCAGTTCCCGCAATAGTAGATCCAGCATAATCTATGTGGATCTTTCCCTTGTCTGTTACCGCATTCTGAATCTTAAATCTAGCTGTCTCCAATGGCCCGCACAGAACTTCTTGTACTCCACCAGTTAGGCTCAATACCAGATCGCCCAGCCCGCTTCTAAAGCCATCTCCTGCCTTAATAGTAATAGTATCAGCAGCGGTAGCCGCACTAATAGAAAACCTGAGCATAAGGGCCTTATGATCAGCCTGAGCAACATCAGCTACACTAATCTCAGCATCATCTGCCTTATCAATAGCGACACCAACATCTTCATTTTGGAAAGTATTCCAAGCAACGTCATTTCCTGTTAAAACATCTCTTACCATTTTAAATCACCTAAGTTGTTGCTCGTGCAGTCAGCAAAGCCAGTGCAGACGGTCTTACAACTTTCATGCCATAGACATGTAAGCCTTTAACGGCATCAGCGAACCTCTTATCCGGCCTGTAAGCCTCAACCTTATTTACGCTGTCTGCAAACGTAATCGCACTCGGTACACCTGCAATAATCTTGTAGTTGGTCTTGCCCGCATCTCCACCAGAACCAGCCACCGTCGGAACATTGTTAGATTCCAATATATTGAATCCGGCAGCTCTCTTAACAATACCGTTAAGTAGGGCATCTGTAGAACCACTTGCGCTAGCATCAGTGAATCTTGCATCAGCAGCCAGCTTCTCTACAAACCAAGGAGGTACAATAACCCAGCGTCCTTGTTTCTGAACATTAGCTTCAGATAGCTTGGTGCCCATCTGCAATAGATAGTCATAAGCAGTTGTCCCAGCAGTTGTATTAGGCACCTTGCCAGCAGTGTCAGATCCGATCTTGTTGGCAGTTGCCACATCCGTATAAGATCCTGCAATAAACTGATCTGCAACGTCCGATAAATTATAGGCAGCCTGCCTCATAGCGGCGTCCATGACGTTATTTGACATCTGGGCACGGCTTACGTCATCCACGGAGAAGTTAAAATATTTCGCTTCCGTAGCTGTTAACGTTGCCTGAGCATCATTAAGGGCTTCAGGATCAGATATATCGCTGTCCTTAGTATAATTTCCGACAGTAATATCCCCAATGGAAGTTATCTTAACGGTACTTCCTTTGCCACTTATTTCGCCTTCATAATCACGGTTGATAACACCGGGCTGTCCAAAAACCAAACTCTTTTGTAGGTTTTCTAATAGTCTAGCACTCCAAACAGTGCCAATAAATCCTTCAATAGTCATAATAATTCCTTAATATTATTTTACTAGACCAGAAGCCAATTGCTTCTGTATGTTAGTCCAATCCTTGTTTATTTCAGCCGGTTCCATTTGCTCTAATTCGGCCTTCGTGTAAACTTTCGGTGAGGTGTTACCACCAGCAGGATTAGTTGATCCACCTACGTTTGGTCCAGGTCCCAGCCCTGTTATTAAAGCATTAACCGAACTTCTGATGCTATCTTCATCAGCGCCTTGCACAAAGCCTAAAAGACCATCCGGAAGCTTTGCCTCCTTTGCAATCATGGTTTTGATTTTTTCCAAACCATTAGCTGCATTTTTAGCTTTCTCATCAGCAAGCTCTTTTTTCAGTCCATCAATAACACTGGACTCTTCCGCACGTTCTTTTCTATCGCGTGCAAGCCGTTCTCCGATTATACGGTCAAGATCGGCTTGTGAGAAAATTTTATCTTCTGTCATATATTATTACCAACTTTATGGAAGTCGTCACCAATGAAAAATTTTTTATGCTTCGCATTAAAAATTTTTCGCTTTTATTGGTTTAAAAAACTTATAATCAAATATAATACAGATATTTTGATTTTACGTGCAAAACGATTTGCGAGTACACAAAACTGTTAAATACACATAAATGGCTTATGCGTAAAAAATCGAAAATGCCTTGGTTGTACAAATTGATGAATCTGAGCAACTTACTGTAAGGAGGAATGATCAATGAGTTTCGGGCAAGAGCTAAACCACTGGTTGCAATCTGGCGGAGATATCACCCGCCTTTGGAAATATTGTCTTGTAATAACTGTAGTGCTATGGCCGCTTGGTCTTATCATATCACCCCTTATGACCATATGGAGTATTGTGATGGCGTTGGGCTTTGTGGGTACCATCATATTATTGGCAGGCCTTTCACAAAAAGGGAAAGCACGAATAGATGCAGAAGAATACCTTAAGGTTAAAGAAGAACATGAGGCCAAAAAAAGAGAAGGGCTTTAATTACTTTTTAGATATCGTGAACTTCTCAATGACATCCCAAGCACTTAGATCGGATTCTGGTTTTGTCCCAACTTCTATTGTCACAATAGTATCTTCTGCCATCAATACACTAATTAAACCGGAACTAATCGAATCCTCGTTAGATTCCATGAGCAATGCTGGGTGACCATTAAATTCGATATCCTTTTGACTTTCATCACCTAACGCGAATGGGAGAAGAAAATCTGCCAAAATCTCTTTCGCTTCCCAACCTCGCTCATCAGAGGGAACCGTATTAATTTTAATATCTACGCCTGCTAAAACATCTTCACTATTCCCGTCCCAGACACTTGGTATGTCGGTTGGTGCAACATAATTGCTGTCTTTGGGTAACCAGAACGCGTTAATTATCATATTACCTTTAAAGTTCCAGTTCTCATAATCAGTCGAACTCAATCCACGACTGTCTGCTGTTTCTATTACCTGCGGTCCAAGTCGCCATTGATCGCCTAGATCCGCTGTGAAAGTCCAACCATCCAAATCAACACTCGCGGCATGTACACTTCCCATCATAAAGAGAAGCACAAAGACGCTGATAACACTAATTATTTCGCTCCGTCCATTCATATCGATTCCTCCGTGCTTCTAGTAGATTACCTATTTGAAATAATTTTGGGTCAGATCAAACAATACAAAACAACAAGCCAGAGCAGGATGCGACGGATTTTATGTCCACCATCATAATGGCAGCAAAGATGAGGTGGAGCGATGTCTAATAGCCCGTGGGACGAGAAAATAGCCAAAGTTTATCTTTATCCAAGAGAATAGCCTGACATGACACCAAGGATAATAGACGGTTGGGAATCCCCTAGAGCACCACGAAATCTTAGATGGATATATGAGTACAACAGGTTAATCGGCCAGATCGATCTTAAAATCAGTACAGACGAACCACAAAATAAATTCGAAGGCGAAATTATCGACAAGACGTCCGGAAAAGTAATAATGGATATATTCTGTGATCAAGAAGGATGGAGAAGCTTAATTCCTGGCGTTATATCCGACGATAGAAATTACATCAGGCCAGGACCAGCAATCCCGAATTTCAATAATATAGAGGAACTGGCCGCTTTTATGGTAGCAAAGGTCCAAGAGATCTAAGCGAGGCGGAGTGCTTAATGAGCGAGAGATTCCAAACTCACTAAATTTTTAGTAATATTTTATTGTTTATATTAAGAATCTTGCTGTTCTATTTTGCGATTTAATAACCTGATATATAATATCCATCGAAACCATATTTTTCGACAGGATCTGGTTTGCGTTGTTCTGCATTCGGCCACCGATTGATAAAATTTCCATATTCTATCATTAGCACCTCTTGAGCAATTATATTAAATCGTCATCTATTTATACTTTGAATTATTAACTACGGAATATGAAATTAAACGAAAAATTAAGAGGAATTTTGGGAGAAAATTTTGGCAAAGATATTATTATAACCTTTAAGAATCCCCACGGTATGCTTTTTGGGAAGCTAATGCATTATGATGATGATATTATCGTGATAACTCTTTACAAAAACTTCAATAAGCTAGATGAAGGCTACTTTAATGGTCCTTCAATAGTCGACACAGATTCAATTGCATCGATAAATACTGGCGAAGGATGGAACGCTCTGCTTCAATACCTAAAACTGGATAACCTTCAACGCCAACTATATATTCAACAAAAGAAGGAAGCAGATATCAGAGATGCAACTTAACAATTCTTGCATCTTCTGAGTTAGAGAGCAAAAATTATTTGTTGCCGTATGTCTTTTATTAGCTACAGCTTTAGGAACTTGTCATACTTGGATCGCTTGGCTTCATCGGCTAGATGCAGGTATCGCATCGTGGTTTGTATGTCGTTGTGCCGCATCACCTGCTGGATAGTCAGCAAATCGCAGCCATTCTGAACCATAAGGGAGGCTGGTGTATGCCGGAATAGAACATGTGCACCGCCTTTTTTAGTGATTCCAGCACGTCGCTTATAGTAGATCACCAGGCGATAAATGTCTTTGCGATCATACCATGATCCGAAGTCGGTGAAAAATAAAGGGTTTTGCCTGTCTATATTAAGAGCTGGCCTAATGGCAAGATAATCATGCAAGGTTTCGGCTGCATCTTCAGAAAGATAGACTATTGCAGCCTTGCCGCCTTTGCCGTCCCGGACTTTTAATGCCAGCCGATCAAGGTCAAGGTCTTCAAGGTCAAGATTACATAACTCGCTGGCCCTGAGGCAGCCATAGAACGCGGCCTTAAACATCGCTAAGTGCTTAATATTATTTACTTGATCGAATATACGGCAAACTTCATCAGCCGTAAAATAGTAAGGGATCGTGTTAGTCCGCTTCAAGAACGGAAATTTCACGTCCTGACCAAGCATCTTGTGGTAGTTCTTGATCGCGAAGCAGCAATTATTGACGGAGGATCTTGATAGGTTTCGATCCATTAAGGAATCACGGTACTGCTGTGCGGTTTCTGGTGATGGCTGCTCATTACCACAAAATCTAAGATACCTCTCGATTCTTAACAGGTAGTCATCTAATGTGGATTGCCTGACGCCTTTGTCCTTAAGATAGCGCTTAAATCGTCTTAGCTTCGCGTCATTATCTGGAAGGTTCCAGTCGATCTGCAACTTCTGCCTCATTCTTATTACCCCGCAAGGCAGTCTTCGACCGGACTTTACCGCCAATGATATATCGCATTAGGCAAAAATCGATAGCTAGAGCGCAAGAACCGAAGGTTCGAAGCGCTCTAAGGGTTGAGGGCCCTGTCGCGCAGGCGTTCGCGGGTTCGAATCCCGTCCCCCGCATTTTTGGCTTTCAATGGATAGTGGTTTTAGGCGTTTATGTGACTTCCTCCCATGCCCCTGAAAGAGATGGGTCTTCTCTACCCCTTTACCCCAACGTTATAAACCAACTTTGAAATTTTTATGAGTGTGATTCTAAGGCAAGAATGCAAACGCTCTGGCAGGGAAACCTGAGCCGCCTTCTGCTTTTGGAAATGCAACCACGATCAAAGCACCATATTCAGGCACCATGTCAAGATTTGCAAGCAATTCTATCTGGAAACAATCTCGCCCAAGGATATAAGATTCCATCGTGTAGTTGTCTTTAGTCGTCTCGAATCCTGGATCGGTATCTGTAGTCTCGTGACCGGATGCAGTGATATTCCTATCCTCATAGAGGTATTGCAGCACTTCCATGCTCCAGCCTGGGTAATGAAATGTCCCATTGCGGTCCATATTCAGCATGGCAGTCTGGTTGGGCCAGCGTTTGGACCAGTCCGTACGAAGGGCCACGAAGCATCCTCCTGGAATCTTGCCATATTTGGATTCCCATGCATTCACATCATCCATATTGACTGCATAATCCGGATTTTCCAATACCTTCTGATGTATGTCCAGTACTACCAAGGGCAATACCATCTCTTTGACATCTATCTGATCAACTGTGCGCTTACCTTGATGGAAATGCGCTGGAGCATCAACATGAGTGCCCCATTGTCCCACAAGGGTGAACTTCTGGGCCAAAAAGCCTGACGTGCTGAAGCTAAAGACAGGCTCTACAACCTCATCAGGAAAGCCTTTCCAATGAGGTATTCCAGGTCCGAAAGCATGGGTCAAGTCCACATTATCCTTCGATTTCAATATTTCAAAAACCTGCCACAGAGATGGATTTTCAATGGATGAATTATTTTTCAAATTATCTGCAGATGCATTCAAGCCCGCAGATAATGGGTGTAACAGCAATAATAATACGATCGCAATCGTCCTGATGCAAGAAATCAAAATTTGATCCATCCTTAAGCCTCATCAGGATTCTCCTTAGGCATCAATTCATATGAATTTTGCTCTCTGGATGTTGCATTGAATCCCCTAGGTCGAAGATCTAGCTATCAGATAGAATCTTATCCTTATAGCGCATAATTCTTGCAGAGGGATTCAACCCTTAACACAGGAGAATGGGTGGAAATGAATAGGAATTTAATATCGATCGTCCTCATCTTATCTTTGATGGGGTGCACGACAGCATTGGATTTCGAAAATGGTGTAGAGCTGCGACCAGGAGAAGCAACAGCAGAAAGACTCTTTGAGCAGGGCATTGGCCAACCCTGGGTGGGTGGCAATTCGCCGTCTTCAAATGCTTGGGGCTGGGGATATGATCCGTTTTCCTATTATGGCTATCAGGGAAAAACCTATCGACCGCACCTTTATTACTACTATCTCTACCCAGATGGGGTACGGTATCCTCTATATTACAGCTACGATTATCTGAATCCATATATTTATCCTTATTATTCATATTATTGGTCTCCCTATAATTACCATAGCGGTTACTGGTGGTCTGGATAAATGAAAAAACCGATAAAGACCGTTCCAATGGTATTTTTGTTTGCCCTCATGATTGCCTTGATGACGACCTGCACGACGCAGGGATCAGACGGTTCGACCTTTGGACCAGAGACCACAAACGGAGAGGACTTGTGGATGTTGCTTTCTTCCACGGATGCTGTAAATGATAACCTCTCAAAAATTACCATGTCCCTGGTTGGCGCCAGCCTCGTCCTCTCAAAAACCGGGTTAGAGGGGCCTGCTGCAAGTGAGATTCTGCTAAATCTCACAAAAGCAGATGCTGCGGTAATCGATTGCATTACCATTGACTCCAATGGCACAGTGCGCGAGGTCCAGCCGGCGTCGTTTGAGAGCGTGAAAGGAGAGAACCTGTTGTGGCAGAAGCATATCAATGATACGATCAATACCAGGCTCTATTCCGGTTTCTGTTTCATAAATGCAGTCGAGGACCAGTATGCAATCGACTCCGAGATGCCAGTCTTTGACAAGAATGGAACATTCGTGGGAACGGTCAGCCTGATGTTTAACAATAGCCAGTTCTTCGAAAGGGTTCTTGCTCCATATCAGCCTGGAGCAAACTCCAAGATATGGGTGAGCAAGGCAGACGATGGGACAATTCTGTACGAGACGGACCCATCACAAATGCTGCTCAATAAGAGCTCATCCATGTACAGAGAATATCCGGGAATTTTAAAGCTACTCGATAGAATGACTACCGAGAGAACAGGTTATGGTACATACGAGTTCTTGGACGAGTCTCACGGAGAGACGATAAAAAAAGGCTGCTACTGGACCACAATTCCAAATAAAGGCATGGAAATGAGAATAATCCTGACGCTTGAGCTATAGTTGGATCTGTTGCTTGACAGGACCGAGAGCATCTGGGTCTACTCTAATTCGAGACGCGCCTCAAGGCTATATTGCTCTATTTTTTCTGTATTTTAGGAACAGCCCAATTGCGATTGTCAGGCTGAAAAATGATACGGCATTGGCCACTATGAGAATGTTGTCTTTGAGGTGCAACCCATAGAGCAGCCATAAAAGCATGCCCAGTGAAAACTGAAGGAGCATGATCAGGCTTACATCTTCGACAGACTTTGTCCTATAGATCTTGATTATCTGAGGCACAAAGCCAAACATCGTCAGGATGGCAGCGCCTGAGCCTATCAATTCCCATTGCATCGATGCCTGATTGAGTTTTTTAGTATATTAGCTTGCTTTAAGAAAAAGGAGATGAGATCTAATCCAGCAGTATCAGCCCAAAAAGCTCCACAGTATTCTTTTCGTCCTTGAGGACGTGTGGCTTGTAGCCAGCGTTTTGCACAGTCTTGAAGACATCAATGCCGCAGGCCTCCATAGATGGACGCATGATCTCCTTGTTCTTGCATTTCACGTTGTCCAGATCGAAGACCGCCTGGTCCTTTTTATGCATCTCCTCGATGACGCAGGTTTCGCATAGGTTGCAGGGCATGGCGCTCATGCCGAATGCCTTGTAGCATCCAGCCAAAAATGCTGCTCTTTCGAGGTCAGCTATCGTCTTTTGCATCTTGGTTGCTGAGTTGGAGATTACCCTGCCTCCCCGCCTGGTCGAGGCCTTGGGATCGGGCCTGGCCTCAAAACGGGCCAGTACGGCATGCCTGTACTCAGAGATCACGACCCTCGTCTCTTCTGGCGTCGGGGTGAATGGCGGACAGCCTAGACGCTTGCCAAAATTGTCGCAGCCATACCTGCACTTGAGCCGAACCCAATCGGATACCACTATGATCTCTGTCGGAATCAGCTTAAGATCTTCGTGAACCGATTTCATTTCAGACAGCAGACTTTCCGGGTCTTTGTTCATCATAATCAACTTCCTGAAAAGCTATATGTGTTTTCAAAATATATATTTTAGTGCCAGGGGAAATGATGCTAAGGTCGGGGTGGCTAGAGGTCCTTCTGCCCAGAGAAGATGCTCTCTCAGCAAAAAAAAAGATTTGGCAGAAAATCTAAATTCCGCCCAAAAATCCGTCGCCAGTCGGAGTATAACCTGCATTTTTCTTGGCTTCCTCCTGAGCGTGGTACTTTGCAATTACACTATCTGACAGCAGGTTTATGTCGTTGGTCGTGTAGGTACTGTTGCTGGCCGTGTTGCCGTCGATCTTATGGACTATCCCTCCATCAGATGTGGCGTTTGTTTTAAGGTAAGGCTTGCTCAGGTCCACTGGGGCTTCCATCTTTGACATAAGCAAATTCGGATCCTCTCCAAAGTTGCTTCTGACCCAGGCGTTGTAAATATCAACCTGATCATTGAAGCCAGTGACATTAACCCCGTTAAGAGCATTCGAATATGCCTGTCCCATCTTAAAGCCTATATTGAGGCCTTCTGCAGCACCCTGCTGCCAGTCGTTGTATCCAGCAGCCATAGCCAGGCCTGCTAAGCATAAAAATATGGCAATATACTTTTTCATCATACATCATCACTTCGTTGTCTTGCGATCTTAATTAATGACAGATGCTTTGTGAATAACCTTAACCGATTCTGAAGACACAATACCAACTCCTGCCAAAATGCCTAACGGAAGGCAGACGGAAGAGAATAGCTCTCACTTTCCGAGCTGGCAGAGGAGCTGGCTTCTTCAGTCATGATGCTGCTTGCTTCCACATAGACTGGATTTCTCGTATAGGGATCTATATAGAAATATCTGGTCACATCAGTATTTGGAGCTGTGTAGGAATAAATCGTATTGCCGGTAAAGGTATCGACACCAACCTCTTTCATAGAGGCAGTTGAGAAATCTCCGGAATTCCAGTTGCTGAATGGATCATCAACCAGTTTTCCATCAACCAACATGCTTCCTTTGGGTATGCTTCCCCAGTCCCATAAGGTGCTATTGCTGGCGTTATCGCTGTCATCCGCCTGTGTTTTGTTGGCGGTCATAGTGTTGATTACATCTCTTCCGTAGTCTCCGCCCACGCTCTGAAAGCGGCTGGAGCTATCGGCAAGACAATTCGTTGCCAAGAGACAAGCTATCATCAGTGTTATTGCCACAAACTCATTCTTCATACTGACCCCACCAAACCGAAATTGCTGCAGGATGATAAAAGGCTTTCGCAATTCGTCTCAATTGCCTCAGGTGAAGATCGGCGGCAAGGAGAATGTAGTATTTTTGTCATCCTCTTCAGCCTCGGGAGCAAAGCTGGCACGTATAGGAACTCCTGTTGTGGGATCGAAATAGACGTAAATCAGCTTTCCAGATACGGTATCAGTATATTTGTAGTAATATTGACCGGTAGCCGGGTCAACATAGGTTGTAACTGCCTCACCTGTCTCTGCATCCGTGTAGGAATACTCCCTCGGAGTGGTGCTGTAGGGATCTGTGAGCGACTCATCAAGCCAATTATTGACAACTTTGAGCTTCTTCATCGCATATGCCGGGTCGCCCACGAGGTTGCCGTCTACCACCACAGTCCCCTTTGGAGAGCCTCCCCAGCTCCACATGCTGTTTTTGCTATCATTCGAGGCCGTTGCCGCTTTCGTCTCATTGGATTTTATGTTGCTGATCAGTTCGCGGCCATAGTCACCGCCCACGCTCTGGAAATGACTGGAATCCTGGGCAGCGCAAAAGATCAACGATAAATATGCTACCAGAATCACCACCAATGCAATCTTCATACTAAACCCCATCCGGTCCTCTCTTTGGGATACGGGCAATAAAAGCCTTTTGGATTTGCTTCACGTCGCCTTCTGGCACCAGATCATGAGAACTCAACTCAGGGCTGCAATGAAAATACCATTGTCCGTCCGCGCCTCTCAACAGAGATCTTGCCCTCGCGCCCTAGCCACCCCAAAGCACCATAGACCTGCTCACGCTTCAAGCTTGTCCTCTTGGCAAGATCTCCTATAGCGCTCGGACCATTCTCATTTAGAGCCTTCCAGATGATTCCAGCATTCTGTCCGAAGACCAACTCAACTGTCATCTCAGTCATTTCCATTCACCTTCATAGACGTTATCCATTTCTGACGCCAACATACATCATCCATCCGCCAACGAGCACAGTTATTCCGAAGAGCAGAAGGCCCTCCAGTCCCATTCCGTTGGGCAGATCGAAGATGACCACTGCGCCCATGATCAAGCTGCCAGCTCCCAATAGAATCACACCAAGCCTGGCAGACAACAGATAAGACAGAAAGCCAAGGGCAATCAGGGCTGCAGCTATTAAAAGCGGCATTGAAAACAGGGGGATGGAGATATTCATCATAGCTTTCCGTACTTTTGAGGCATACTTATAGCTTCGTATCAATGCATTCAATGCTCGGCTGCCTTCCTGGCCTGGACAGCCAGGCCGCGCTGCATCTGCCGCATCTCCTCTGGAGCGAGCACAGCGGTTCCAGTAGCTAGAAGATGATCCTTGGAGTCCACAACGAGCACCTCCTCTCCAGCACGAATATCATCATCGATGGAAAGGACATGTTTGGCGAAGAGATTGCCGCCTTTGGCAACGAAAGGAGCAGCATCTTCCGAAGCCACGACTCTCTGGCGGGGGAAAAGCAGAAAAGCATGTATTCGACTGGCTCCCAGCATGCTGAGGGTGAGTAGGTTGTCCATTGCCCGAACTGTTGCGATTCTCTCCTTTCCGGAATAAAGATATCTGAGTCGGCGCGTTTTTGAGAGGCTGTAGGTGGTCCCGTCAGGAAAGATGGCCTCTCCTGCGCCCCTGCCAAACTGATAATCGGCAATGATCCTGGCACGTTTGAGCATGATGATAATATTATAGGATATAATGAAAAAGATTTTGGTTTTGAATTCAAATCAGAGGCCAAGGCTGCTTATCCGAAGGGACCTGCGGCAGGCTAGCCCTGTGCATTGCAAGAGGCCCTGAGAAATGCAGCGCACGGTTCAGTAGCAGCCGTTTTCCCTCAACCGTCAAGGCAAAGACGGGGATGGAGACGCCATTCTGAAGCAGCGCAGACTTCGCCACAACGTCCCGCACCGCCTTTGAGGCGCAGGACCAGACCAGATCGCAGCACTCCGCAAGAGCAGCCGCCTGCTCGTCTGTGATCCCGGTTGTATGGACTGCCAGCAAGAATGGCCTCACCCCAAGATCGACGCCCAGATCTCGAATGGCTCTTGCCTCTTCGCCGCAGCTTCCGGCAACAGTCACTGCAATCCTTTGATAGCCCGCCTCAACAGCTCTCAGAAAGCCCTTTTTCTGGTCGATCGTCGCCCGCAGGTCCAGGAGAAGGCAGCCCCTCTCTTCCAGGCCCTGCTGGGTCTCCTCGATCGGCTCAGTCTGGATCAGGCCCGTCATGTGCGCCCCGATGGCCTGCAGGACTTCCGGTCTGGCTACGGCCACAGTGCCCGCGCCATCGCAGACGACGACCGCAGAGTCCACCAGTCCTTCCGTCATGGCATCCATCAGGATCTCAGAGGCACCAAAGCTCACAGGCATTTCCCAGAGATCCAAAACGCGATTGGGGCCGTACATGCCAAGCTCCTTCATGTGGGCCTCTAAAACACGGCTCACGCTCTCCCGGCTCTCTATCTCAATTCCGTACAGGCTGCGGCTCAAAGGGCAGGAGAAAATGAGTGGATCGCTCAGCACCTCGACCTTGCCATCTTTTATCCTGACACGCGCTTTGGCCATTTCCAGCAGATGCTCGGACACTTCAACCATCATCCGTAATATAGCAACCATTCTGATTGCCGGGTATTTTTAGGTTTGCTGAAAAAGGGGCAAAAGCTTTTTGATCATCACACAAATTACGAACTCCAAGACGCGAAGGGACGGATAATAATCTGAAACTCTCTGAGGACTTGAGATGGGTCTACCTGGATCTGCTTTCTATTCTGGTGGGCATAAGCGGTGGCCTGGGGGCAGTGGCCTTCCGAAAGCTGGTCGAGCTTGCCCATGAATTCTTCTTCGGCTTTCTGCTGCCGCATGCGTCGAGCAGCTATTTTGTTGTAATTCTGCCCATCATCGGAGGGCTCCTGGTAGGCCCTCTGATCTACAGAATTGCGCCTGAGGCCAGCGGTGACGGAATACCGCACATCATGATCGCCCTGCAGAGGTTTGGCGGAGACATCAGAAAACGGGCTGGTCTCGTACTCATCTGCTCTTCAGCCATTACACTTGGCAGTGGTGGCAGTGCCGGACGGGAGGGCCCCATCTCCCTGATTGGCGCCTCGGCTGGCTCAGCCATAGGCAAGGCAATGAAACTAAATGCCAGGGACGTAAAAGTGCTCACCTGCTGCGGCGTTGCCGCCGGGATAGCCGCCACCTTCAATGCGCCCATGGGCGGAGCGATATTCAGCATGGAAGTGATCTCCAAGAAGTTCTCATCAATTGATGCCGTCCCAATACTCCTGGCTGCAGTTGTCGGAAAAGCTGTAGCGTCGTCCCTCATCAATCCCGTGCCGGAGTTCGTCAACCCAACATTCTTCTTCACCAGCTTTGATATGATCCTCTGCTTTTTTATGGGCCCGTTTTTCGGATTTCTTTCATTCCTCTGGGTCAAGACCTACTACCTCTTCGAGGACCGGTTCCTCCTGATGCCCGTGCCACAAATCCTGAAGCCTGCGTTGGGCGGAATTACAGCAGGAATTTGTGGCCTGTTCTTCTTTGAATACGGAATCATGGGCGTGGGCTATGAGGGCATCAACAATGTCTTCAATCTTGCTGCATCCGGGCCGTCAAGCCAGTTAATGCTGCTGCTTCTTACTTTAGGCCTGCTCAAGATCGTCGCCACGGCTTCTACCGTTGGGTCCGGTGGAAGCGGTGGCGTCTTCGCCCCCACTCTTTACATAGGAACCATGTTCGGCCTGGCGACAGGTCTATTGGCCGAGATCATCGCTCCTCAGATGATAGCCAATCCTCTGGACTACGGACTGCTTGGCATGGGAGCATTCTTTGCTGGCACTGCAGGTGCACCACTCACATGCATCTTCATGATCACAGAGATGACAGGCAACTACAGCGGCCTGCCCCCTCTGATCATCTGTTGCATCCTCAGCTACACTGCAGCTCGCATTCTCCTGAAGGGCGGCTCCATTTACACCATCAAGCTGATGAGAAAAGGCATACTCCAGGATCTTGCTCAGCCTGTGCTCTCCGAGGTCTCGGTGGCCGAGGCCATGCAGGAGCGAGTGGTCACTGTGAGCCCCGACACCAGGATTTCAGAGGTGACAGATGACATCTATCGATACAACTTCACCGGCTTTCCAGTGGTCGATGATGGCAAGCTTGTGGGGATGATAACCTTTGACGATATCAGGAAGATTCCTCTGGAAAAACAGGAAACGATGGCGGTAAAAGATGTGGCCGTTAGGGCTCCAATCACCATCAACCCTAATCAGTCAGCTAAGCAAGCCATGGATACCATGTACGAAAACGACATCGGCAGGCTGACTGTAGTGGAAAAAGGCAATCATGAAAAGCTGATAGGAATAGTCACCAGATCGGATGTGATCCGGGCTTACGAGCGAGAGATGAAACGGAGCAGGGATGCGCAATTGCGCTTGAAACAGATGTGAGTGGGGCTAATTTGTGGGTCTTGCAGCCTTCTTCATCTCCACACAAAAATGCTTATTTTGCGATCTTCGTATTCCCTGATTTGCAGCGAGGACAGATCACCCTGTATCCGAAGCCCTTGAAGACGAGATCGCAGTCTCCACACCTGTAATTCCTGGCAAACACATCCTCGATGCCGCCCAGATCAATTCCACAGCCGCAGGTTGCGCACATAAAGACAAATAGCTTTTTAATAGTAAATAAGTTCTGCTGGTTTCGTCTCCTGCTCAGAAAGCAGCAACGCCTTCAGGCACTCCATCCAAAATTTTAGCATAAAAAATATTGCCTACTATTACATCTCATAGCCATTTTTTCATGATTTCGGTCTTGGTCGCCTCATCTGTTGCGGTGGAGATATCCACCACATCCTGTATTTGAGTTACAACAATACCCATGACATCGTATAATTTTATCTCGCTCAATTCGTTGCCCTTTTCAAGATCAACCAATGCATCCTGCAAAATCGCTATCGAATGCTTGATCAATTCCGACTGGTGCTTGATAGCATCATCTGTCATTTGTTATCCTCCATTGCCCAATATCCTTCACATCGATGAAAGTAGCCCCATGTTTTCAAGCTGCATTCGCACGATATGCACACCTTCCTCGCACTCCATCGGGCTCTTGCCGCCCGTCACCACCAGTTTTCCAGAGCTAAAGATGAGGACTACCACTTTAGGAACTTTGATCCTGTAGACCAGGCCGGGAAACTGCTCAGGTTCATATTCGATGTTCTCCAAGCCCAGACCCAGAGCAATGGCATTAAGGTTAAGGTCAGTATTCAGATTTGCTGAGGCCACAATATTCTGAACGATTATCTCAGGCTCTGAATAGATATTTTCGATGCCTATGGACGCAAGCGTCTTGGCCATACTGGTTATTGCCGGATGAACTTCATCGACGTCCTTTGATCCAGTGCATACCACCTTGCCGGAAGTGAATATGAGAAAAGCTGCTTTTGGGGCTTTGGTCCTGTAGACGAGTCCAGGAAACTTCTCCTTGTTGTACTCGGAACCCTCCAGTTTAGCCTCGATCTTAACCAGATCAAATTCATCTGCGAGCTTGGTGGATGCCACCACATTCTCGATATTGATCAGGGAACTCATTGTATCACGTTTTCTCCTTAGAAAAGGTGCATCACGATCAAAAGCCATGAGCTGTGATCCCAGCCTTTTTCGACTCGGCGTTGAGATAGATCATGTGGCTTCGATAGATTATCGAGATGAGCCCGCTCAATGGAATATCCTGCTTCATAATGCTCCTCTTTTTTTTGCTTTTGGTCTTTGTACGGTATTAAAAGTTGTCGGAGCAACTGTTGCAGTATCAACGTTCAATTCTAGAGATCATAACCGAGATCCAACGTCGATGAGTGATCATGTGCATCAGAACGAGGGCTACAAGTATCCATCCAGTAAGCAAGTGGATGTGTGCCCATTCGCGGAGCGCTATTCCCCAGAATATATCTGCATTCATCAATTCCGTCTCGGTGCCATTCTCACCAGGAGGAACATGTTCTCCACCCATAATGGCATACCCCGAGATAGCGCATACTGCAAAGCTCAGGAAGGCCAGGGTATCGATCAAAAAGTTGATGCGAGCCCGTCTGCTCATATCGTTCTTCACTTTTTTTATCACATTTTCTATAACCACAAAAATCTCTCCTTTTGAATTCCTATGTGATCACATGCAAAACGACGCGTAGCTACCTGCTTGTTGCAGCGATATATCTCTCTGGAACCTGCAATACATACGGCTTTTGGGAGATGGGCCGCCATAGAATCAGGCCCAGCAGTCCGACCAGAATATTCATTATGCCCAGGACCAAAATTGTATTGCTCCAGTTCAGGGATATTATTATCATGCCAATGCTTCCCAGGAATGTGGCAAAGCAGTTCAGCAGAGACGCAGCAGATCCTGTATCCTCTCTTTGCTGCTCCAGCATCAAATTTGTGCCGGGTATTCGCACACCGCTTCCACAGATAGTCGCCGGTAAGAGCACAATGGCCAGCATCCAAGGCAGAAAACTACCAACAAAAGATACGAGAAGACCGCTGGCTGATACTATCGCAAAGCAGGCAATGATAATCGATCTGCGGGGGTATCTCCTGGATACTCGCATATAAAGCATAGGGCCAAAGATCATTCCAATGGCATTTATAGCGAAATAGTAGCTGTAAACCTGCGCGCTGAGCCTAAAACCATTTATATAAATATATGATGATGATGCTATAAACGCCATCGCGGATACCATCGGCAAAGAAAACAGTACGAGTAGAGACGAAAAGCCTGGATTCCTTGCGACTGTGCAAAGTCCCCCCAGTGTCTGAAGAATTGAACCAGTATTGCGTTTATCTATTGTCTCCTGCAATGCTACGCTTCCTGCCAATGCCAGCAGGCCAATGAAAGCCAAGGCTAAGAATTCTCCCCTCCAGGACATGAACTTCAGTAGGAGTGCGCCAAGGACCGGGGCTGCTGCTGGAGCTACCAGAACCATGGATTGGACCATAGCTAAAATCGCCTCCCGCCTCTTGCTGTCATAAACATCCTTGATCATAGCCGTGGCCACGGCAAAAGCAGCACTGCCTCCGATGGCTTGCAGAATGCGAAATGCTATCAAGTGATAAATACCCCAGGAGCCCGCGCAGGCAAAGCTTGCTGCAGTATACACGGATAACCCGATCAGCAATACCGGCCTTCGGCCATATTTATCGCTCAACGGTCCCCAGAAGAGCATTCCTATGGCGAAAAAGATGAAAAACAGAATCAACGTGAGATTTATCAAATCAGCAGAGACGTTGAAATATAGAGCCATTCCAGGAAGTGCGGGAAGATAGAGGTCTGTTGACAATGGAACAAAGGCGCTGAGAAATGCTATAAGCGCGATAAGCCCCATTTCTCCCAGATACTTTTGTCTGCGAGGCTCTTTTTGATATTGTTCATTACATTCAGTGCCCGATGTTTCGTTTCCGTTCATTTTATTCATCACCGAATCTTCCGGCAATTATGAGACTGTTTTGAACCATCTCGCCAAGCAGCAAATAAGCCTGAGATATCTTTTCTTCTGAAGCTCCGGCAAGAGCCTTCTCTTCCCAGAGCTTATCGATTTGCACCATCTCCGGGATGATTTCAGTTCCTTTTTCCGTAAGAAAGAGATGGCTGGCTCGTCGGTTAGTGGGCTCGACTATGCGCTGAACAAAACCCGCATTTTCGAGCTTTTGGACGGCTCTGGCAATCGCAGACTTGTCGATGTGAAAGTGACGTGCTACATCATCTTGTATCACATTTTGGTTTTCGGAAAGGTACATCATGATCATAAATCCGCTAGCTGTGATTCCATATTTTTTCAACTCGGCGTTGAGATGGATCATGTGGCTTCGGCGGATTATATCGATGAGCAAACCCAATGGAATATCCGGCCTCATAAAGCTCCTGTATTTTTTGCTTTTGGCTTTTAGGTCGGGTCCTGTATAAAAGGTTGCCTATGCAACTGTTGCCAGAGCAACTTTCTGATGGATAGTCGTCATAGGCAAAAAGGAAAATGGATGATAAAGAGGGATTGAGCAAATTCAATTCGTCACTCTTTTGGCTCCAGCCTTCGTCTCACCGACTCGGCGTGAGCTTTCAGCCCTTCCGCTTCAGCGAGAGTGGTAATGGTATCCTCGAGCCCCAGGAGCCCGTCATCGGTTATCATCTGAACAGAGATCTTCTTTGTGAAGTGGTCTACATTCAGCCCTGAGAAGACCCGGGCGTATCCGGATGTCGGAAGGACGTGATTGGTGCCGCTTGCATAGTCGCCTGCAGCAACTGGTGTGTACTTTCCCAAGAAGACGCTTCCTGCGTTGCGAATAGACCGGAAGGCCCCCAATGGATCGGCAGTCATGATCTCCAGATGTTCAGGAGCAAAGGCATTGCTGAAATCTAGGGCCTCGTCAATATCATTGGCCAGGAGAATGGCACTATGGTCCAGGCTCTGCTTAACGATTTCGCTTCTGTAGGCAGAAGCAGACTGGATGGCAAGCTCCTCAGCCACTGCGCTGGCCAGGAGGTCGTCTGTTGCGACCAAGACCGATATGGACTTGGGATCGTGCTCTCCCTGAGCGATCATGTCGGCAGCAATTACTCCGGGGTCCGCCGTCCGGTCGGCAATGATGAGAACCTCGCTTGGGCCCGCAGGAAAGTCAATCTCGGCGCTTCCCCGCAAAAGCATCTTGGCAGCCGTGACGTAGACATTTCCCGGCCCCACAATCTTCTGGACCTTCTCTATGCTCTCTGTGCCAAGACCCATTGCGGCTATGGCCTGGGCTCCTCCTACCTTGTAGATCTCGTCTGCCCCCGCCATGTCGGCGGCCACTAGCGTCAGGGGTGTCACAGAGCCGTCTGATTTTGGCGGCGTGCATACTATTATCCGGGAGACGCCCGCAACCTTAGCAGGTATCACACTCATTAAGGCCGAGCTAGGATAGGAGGCGCGTCCTCCGGGAACATAGGCTCCCACCGAGTCCAGGGGCACAACCTTCTGGCCTACGGTGACGCCGGGAGCAACCTCGGTGAGCCACATCTCTCGATCCTTCTGCTGATTGTGGAATTGGAAGATGTTGTCTGCCGCATCGGCGAGAGCCTCCTTGAGCCTATCTTCTACCAGGTCATAAGCTGCATCAATCTCATCCTCGCTAACTCTCAGCTCATCCAGCCGGGCCCCTTCAAACTTCTCAGTGTACTTGAAGAGAGCCTCATCCCCTTTCTCTCCAACCTCCATCACAATCTCGTTGACTGCATTGAGCACATCAGAAATCCCCACATCTCGAGAGAGGAGGGTTTGCAGATCTTCATCATTCAGATCGCTTAACATCTTGGTTATCATCATAATAGCCTCCAAATGGTTTAAATGGTCCAAATTTAGGCAGTTTTGCCCCTGCCTCTCTGGCTTTTATAGAGGGATACGACGCGCTCTAAGGTGTCAGCTTCATCCAGTGACTTATCGTCCCTAACTGTCACCATCCTCGGAAAACGCAAGGCATATCCTGAGGTGTAGTTGGGACTGTGCTGAATTTCCTCATAGGCCACCTCGAAGATCACAGCCGGCTTGATCTCCACCTCCATGCCTTTCTCGAGGATTATTAGCTCCGAAAACATCTCAGTGAGCTCTCCAAGAGCTTCATCAGTGAGTCCCGTAGCCACCCAGCCCACATCGAGAAGCCTGTCAGTTGTCTGGTCTCGACACGCCAGCCGGTAGGAGCCCAAAAGGCTCGCTCTCCTGCCCTCGCCCCATTTTGCGCCGATCACCACCAGGTCCAGGGTCTCCATGACGGGTTTGATCTTCAGCCAGTTCTTGCCCCTCTTTCCAGGAGCATAGACCGAAGATGGATTCTTTAGGATCAGCCCCTCATGCCCAGCGTCCAATGCCCTGCGGTAGATCCATTCAGCTTCCTCGACGTTGCCGGACATTACCTGATCTGCGAGGAGATCTGGACTGGAAATTGCAATCCGCTCCAGCAGAGTTCTTCTCTCTGTGAGTGGCAGATCGACAAGGCTCTTTCCGTCGAGATAGATCAGATCGAAGAGGAAAAGGCGGAGGGGAATTTTGGCCGCCTGAGTTTGCACATTGTGCTTCCTCCGGAATCGCTTCAATATCTCCTGAAAGGCCATTGGCCGGCCATCCTTGCCGATGGCTACAGCTTCGCCATCCAGTATGGCGTTTTTCGCAGATATCTGGCGGGCCGCCTTGACTATCTCTGGCAAAGAGGCAGTTACATTCTCCAGCCGGCGTGAGAAGATGCGGATCGCATCGCCGTCTTTGTGAATCTGTACACGAGCGCCGTCGTACTTCCATTCGACCGCAGCAGTGCCGATCTCACCTATTGCCGCAGGAATGCTCTCTCCGAGCTGAGCCAGCATCAACTTGATTGGACGGTTGACCATGATGGACAGCTCTCCTAGCGTTCCTCTTCTGGCAGCCAAGGCCACAAGCCCCATATCATTGGTGAGGTTGTAGGCCCTCTCAACGCTTTCCGCGCTCGCTCCGGACCCGGAAAAGGCCCGGGCGACGGCATCTCGCACTCCGCCCTCGCCGACTCCGATCCTCATGTCCTCTATGGCCAGGCGAGCGATGTATCGGGCCTCCAGAGGACCGGCCTGGCTGAAGAGGAACTGAAGGTTTTTGACCTTGGTGTCCTGGCTTCGCTTGCCGGAGGCGCGAGCAATTGAGATAAAACGATCATGGATATCTTTGATGGAGAGCGACTCAGATTGCTTCTCGGACAGAAATGCTGCAAATCCTATCGGCCTTCTCTTCTCAACCATTGCAAAGGCCACCATGCCAGGGTCTCCTGTAGCCCGGAGCATGTCCAAAACCTGCGCCGCCTGGCAGCCGCAGGCTTTGGCTATGGCCTCGTAGAGTATGGATGGCCCCACCCCCAAGTCCAGGTCGAGGCTTGGCGGAAAGAGGCTTCCCATGACGTAGCTGCAGGCTACGGGAAGCTCAGCCTCATCCAGGTCCTTCAGGAATGCTGCGACTAGCTCGATCTTATCCAGGGACCCGGATGTTGCCTCTACCTTCTGGCAGAGATTTGCGAAGGCAAGAAAGCTGGTCATGAGTTATGCTTTAGAATATGGCATCAATGCGCTTCGTTCTGTAGATGCTGGCTATGTCCGTCAGGATGGCAGACGCAGTCTCAATCGATCCGGCTCCTAGACCGCTAACTGTAATGGTTCCCGACAGATCTGTGTAGATGGCAGCCGAGTTCAGGGTTCCGGAGACTGCTATTGGGCTTGCCAGTGGAACGAGCGTAGGCCGCACAGTGAGGGCAGGCACATCCCCGATAAGCTTGATGGCGTAGCCCCGCTTCTTGGCCAGAGCGAGAGCCTCTGGAGTGATGCCTGTAATGCCGGTTACATCCACATCGCTGTACTTGACGTTCATGTCGAAGAGAGAGTTGGCAAGGATGACTACCTTTCCGGCTGTGTCTACGCCTTCAACATCATAGCTCGGATCGGCTTCAGCTATGCCCATGTCCTGGGCCTCGCTCAGGGCATGGGTGTAGGGAATTCCCTCTTCTGTCATGCGGGTGAGGATGTAGTTGCATGTGCCATTGAATATGCCGCGGATGCCAAAGATTGTGTTGCCTACGAGTGTCCGCTCGACCAAACTTATCAAGGGCATGGTTCCGCCGACGGTTGCCTCGAACTTCAGCATCACGCCGTTGTCCTCGGCCATCTTCTTGAGGTTGCTGTAGGCCACGACGAGCGGGCCCTTGTTGGATGTCACCACATGCTTGCCGCTCGTTAGAGCTGCCTCCATGTGTCCGAGGCCAGGCTGGCCGTGGACGATATTGGTGGGAGTGACCTCAACCACCAGGTCGGAGTCGATGGCAGTTATTGCCTCTTTGCCCTTCATGCTCGATGTGGCCACATTGGCCAGGGTCTTCTCGCTCATGATCTTGGCCGGGTCCACGCCGTCCTCAGCGAGAACTGTTCCGGTGTGATCTGTGACGCTGATCAGCTTGAGGTTCAGCCCCATATCCCGAAGCACCTTTTTCTTTCTGGTAAGGACATCTACCACGCCGTGGCCGACAATGCCGTAGCCTACCAGGGAAACCTTAACATCTCTCATTTCAGACAGCCTCCGTTTCTATGGGCTCGATGACAAGCAGCTTCTTTTCCTTGCCTACATCACGCAAAATCGAGAGAGCCTTCTGGATCTCGGCTTTCCCGGTGGCGCGGATCTTGAGGTAAGCGGAAGACGGCTCATCTATTCCGGTCATGGAGAGAGAGAGGTCCATGACCTCGGCGTAGCCGGTGGAGTCGATGCGGTTTACGGTATCGCCGAGATCGCTGTCCAGCACGTGCCCTACCAGCACCACAGAGACAGATTCGAGAAGCCTATCCTCGCCGGAGCGCACTACAGAGATTCCGCACTCCTTGAGCTTGGCCTTAACGGGCTCGATCTTGGACCTGTCCATCTCTACTACGAAGCGAACAGGTATCATCCCGCGGGGAGTCTTTCTATCCCTGTGGTGAACCACGCTTATGATGTTCGCCTTATTATCCTTAAAGGGCTGCAGAGCCAGGAGAAGCTGACCCGGCACATCCTGCAGCTCCAAATTCATGGAAAGTCGCATAGCATTCCTCATAATATGATATGAGTGTGGTTTATGTGATGGGAAATAAAGGTTGTTGTGGAGGATGAAGCTGAAAAGGATTCTCTATCGTGAAAATGATCCGATAAAAAATTTTAGATATAATTTGGCGCATGTGTCTAGCGGGCTTGCATCTCAGTAAGCATTTAGAAATTATTCATCGCCTCATGGGTATACAAATGCTCCTTGTGCCTTTATATCAAAGTCCAAGTGCAGGAACTTGCTGATATACTCCTGCTGTATGGAAACGGGATCCAAATCTGTAAATAGGTCCGGATGGAGCCATTTAGCAATGTAAGCTTTATCACATAGACTACCCAGTGCGGAATACATTACGAACACCTTTCCACTCTTTACCGCAGAAAGCTGATCGAATCCCGTAGTAGTAATAATATCCTCAAAACGTTCCTTTAGCATGTTAGAATTTTCCATCTCATATCCGCCTGAAAATGAAACTCCCAAAATGACGTCAGGATTCTGCTTCAATGCCCATTCAGTATCTAATTCAGGATAATCTATTAAATTGACTGCAATATTTTTGCCCCCGGCTATTTCAAGAGTCCCATTATATACCGTATCTCCACCACAAGTAGTCTTTTTGCCACTATCGCCTGCAAACCTATAATACAAGACGTTTGGCTTTTGATCATCAGAAAGTATTGATGTTTTCTCAAGGATCGTATCCATAACGTTGTCATACCACTCCTTGTAATCTAATGCATTTTCCTCTTCGTCTAGGATATAGCTCAAAGTTCTCAATTCAGATAGATTTGTTTCTGGTTTTGTTAACCAAAGGCGTACAACATCGATTCCAGTTCCATTTAGCTTGCTTTCGATATTTGGGTCATGAGTTCGTGAACAAATAAGAACATCCGGTTTAAGTTTAAGTATCGTTTCCGCATCAAGATCTGCATATGCGCCAACGGACTCAGCACCTAAGCCGGAGCACAACGTAGGATAATTAGTAAATGTCCACTCATCGACTCCAACAATATTATTATATTTATTCAATATCCTTAATGATTCAATTGTAGAGCTGTGTATTGCTACAATCTTATTCAGCGGCTTATGCACCGTCGAATTTTGTTCGTGACAGTTGATGAAGGTCAGTTCTTTTTCGGTTCCAGAAATGATCAATTTTATCTGATCGATGTCCATCTCATCGATTTTTCCATTGTAATCGGCATCGGCCAATTTTGTTACACCGTTCTTTCCATTGACAATCCCTTCAACATATTCGATATCCTTCTCGTCAATTGTATCATCCATATTTGCGTTTCCAAAGACCTTTAGTGTGAAATCAGATGCATTCATAGGCATAACTGCCTGGAACATGAATGATGCCACGACGATACTCAAACAAATCAGATGATTCATACATGATTCCTCATACTTTTTATCTAAATAATTAGATTGGTTAATAAAAACCTTTTGGGTGCAAAGCCGCCTGGTCATGGTAGCTTTGCGTAGGTGCAATTGATCGTCGTCGCCTTTACAGGATTTTCCGCATCGAAACATCCTATCTAAAGACTATATCGGCAGCAATCCTCCCAGCCCACATCCATCCCGCTTCCCTCATCTCCCCGTCTCCCGGCACCCTCGCAAGCCCAAGCCTCCGCGCCAGCGTTTCTGCCCTCTCCTGCCCGAAGTAGATCTCCATGCCCTTCAGCCGCAAGAAGAGAAGAAAGATCTCCACCTCAGGCCCGCCGGAGGAAAACAGCTTTTCCAGCTTCTCCCGCGCCCGGGGGTTCGCGTCCAGGCGCATGGCAAATTCCGCGAGCCTGGCCCGCAGGCGGGCGTCTGCCGGACAGTTGGGGATTGCGCTAACCTCCTTTCGTTCCTCGCACAGCATCAGATTCATCCTGGAAAGGTAGTAGGCTGCACGGCAGACCTGGGGCTTGACTGAATGAACGCGGCAGCCCGGCATGGCAGCATCGTAGAAAGGGCAGAATTCGCCCGCACCTTTCTTCAGCATCCTGGCTGAGCCCACCTCCTCTGCCTTCAGCTCATGGGGCCTGGTGTATTGCATCATGAACCTCTTCAGGGAGAGGCCCAGATGCCTGGCGATCCTGCGGCAATCCTCTATGGAGACCGCAATGGCGTTCTCCTCCCGACAGCACCATCCGCATCTCTCGCACTCAGCAAGCAGATGCATTGCAGCATTTGCCGAAAAATATGGCTCAAACTCTGGGGAGATCATCTCATCCATATCCTGCCGGACGCTTTCAAGGTTCTTCAGACCGCCCACTGGCACGAGCTTCCTGAGGGCCTGCAGAGCACGAGTGCCGCAGTCAATCTCCTCACTCAGATCCATTCTTCCTCCCACGGATTCGCTTTTAAACTGATCCAGTGCACTGCTATATCTTCGTCGATCTCAATGAGCGCAGCATGGCCCTGCCGCAGCTCTCCAACATTTACTTTGCGACAGAGATATCCCGGTAAGAGCGAGCCCGGGCCGGATAGACCTCATCATCCCGATGATAGTAGCGGCAGGGGTCTTCCAGCCGACGAGGGTCTCTGGCGATCATTCCACCCATTCCCAAAAAGCCGATCAATGCAACTATCATATTGGTTTCCTGATGCCGGGCTAATGGCAGTTGGAATTATTGATAATCTCCTTAATCTTCCAGATGTGTTCTAATACAGATTTTCCTTTTGGAGTAGTCTTATATATAGGCCTCTCTCCCTGGATGACCTCAATAAGCCCTTTATCTTGCAGCGATTTTAAATAACGATTTGCAGTAGCGAAATTTAAATTAGAATTGTAGACGATTGCAGTTTTGCCTATGCCATCAAGGCATAGCTCGAGAATCCGAGTTTCAATTTCGCCTGTTCTCCGCTGTGCAGACGACATACTTAAGGTAAGAAACATAGATCAATATAAATCTTGTCCACAGTCAATTCAAAATTTTTGCATTTAGTTAAAGCTGAACTTATCATAAAAGCCGATTGCATTAACCGAGTCTTTAAATATTTTGGGAAACTACAGATAATTAATTTAGATATTGTTTCTATTTTTATTTTCTTCTAAGATGCCTCTACAATGCGACTATATCGTCAGATTATTATGGATGTAAACCAATATTTTGGAGTTGTCTATCCCATCTTCTTAATAAGTGGCCAAACTAGGCGATGGCCGCCTTTACCTGGAAGGTATCGGCTGAAGGCAAAAGATAGACGATAGCCTGTCGGCTCGCCGCTGGTCCTGGGAGACAGGCAGGAGTGCTTCCTGTCAAGCGGGCATCCTGATTGGAATCCGTCTCTTTAGGGATAGTTCTCCCGCAAGCTATTCGAGAACAACAAGGAGTCCTACAAATCCGGGCATTACAACGAAACCCAGGTACGAAGGGAATTCGTTGATCCTCTCTTCAAGGCCCTGGGATGGGACATAGATAACGAGCAAGGCTTTGCCTAAGCCTAAAAAGACGTTATCCATGAGGATGCTATCAAGGTGGGCGGCACCACCAGAGCCCCAGATTACTCTTTTCGCATTGGCGGCCAGCGCAAGTTCTTTCTTGAGACCAAAAAGCCCTCTGTGGACATCAAAGATGATATCTATTCTGCCATTTTCCCTATATCGATTTGCTCGCCTTTATCATAGATCAACCTATCTGGAAGTTGTTCAGGCTCACATTGACTTTTTCCACGAGATTGGCTCAGTTCCTGAATCGTTTCCAGGAACGATTATGACAGGTAGCCCAAGCCTCTCCAGGCGATCATGCAGATCCGCCAGACCCAAAATCCGGAAGGATTCCCTTGCGCCTGTCATTTTATCCCCATAACCACAAAGCCTTATGGCATTCGGCCATCCATTTCAACTCCGTAGATCCAATCATTATCAAACCATCAGGATCATATAAATAGAATACGAACCAGCAGGAGAACAAGTCAATTTGCATTTGATAAATCGATTGAAAAGACAAAAAGAAATGGAGAATAAACATGAAAGAATCAACCATATTCCTGATCTGCCTGGCTTCCTTCGCAGCGATCGTTGCTTTATCATCCAGCGCATTCGCAGGATGCTCATCCTGCGTGAAGGAAGGTGATTGGAGCCAGACAGCTAACGCATTTTTGGAGGGAAAGACCGTCAGCGAAGAATCTGTGGCGTTTGGGCCGAAGGCTACCAGGAATGCCGACACCCAGTCCGAGAAAAGCGAGGACACCAAGACATCAGGCGATAGCACAGAAATCCTCCTGAAGAGCATCAATGCCACACCCAATTCAATAGAGCCCAACGGCACAGCCAAGATCACTGCCGTCTTTGCTCAAAACGGTACCAGCGCAGAGGATCAAAAGGATCTGCAACTCACTGCTACAGCTACTATCAAGGACTCTGCAGGTAATGAGGTTAAGAGGTTGAATCTCATCAAATCCGCAGCCAACGAGTACTCCAACAACTGGGTGGCAAGCGTTCCTGCCGGAGCCTACAGCGTGGACATTGCAGCATCATCTTTAGAGGGTTCTGCAAGATTCATCGATGCTTTGCAGATCAGCGTAACCAGCAACGTAATCAGCCCCGCCAGCGATGTGCAGACCAACTCCACCAAAACCACTGCTGCAATTCAGAATTCAAGTTAATCCAAATGAATACAATACGCTTTAATGCACCGGCAAGACAGCCGGCAGCATATTTTTATATTAAATCCGAGAGCATATGTCTTCGCGGCCCGGCCTGATCACGCATGTAGAACCTGGGACGAAGCCTTCCGCGGACCTTTTCTCTGACGTAAACCAGAACTCGATCATTCTGATCCGCCTTTTCCGCCAGAACAGCCTCAAGAGTTTCCTTTTCTCTCTCTGATATCTCGATCTCCATCTCTTTGCCCGATGACCAATCGAAAGCCCGCACCACATACCGGGTCTTGATGTGGGTGAGTGAGCCTTTTTCGTGGTCTTTTTCTGATAGTATCCGGCAGGCGTACTCCACCGGCCCCTCGAAGCTCAGGCAAGCCTCATCCGGACGGCATAGCCCCAGATCGGCCAGGCCGAGATCAGGATATCCCTTGCTCTGCCTTTTAATGGCCTGGCATTTGGGGCAATGCATCTTTAAAAACCACTCATCAAAGATCCGCTTCTCAACTGGCGCGACCTCTGACCAGACCTGCCAGGCCCTCTCCCTGCTGTAGCCCACCTGACCGAAAAATGCTGCCAAAATGGCGGCTATCCTGTGTCGTCCCCTCTCAGCAGTGGCGAGAGCAGAGAGCATGGCCTTGATGCATGGGGGAAAGGCATCAGGTGCGGGCTGCTCATTGGAGATCCAGAGCATCTCCTCGCTTCGATCGATGGCCTGGACAGATATGGGCGTCTCGACGCCAACCTTAGTCGAAGGACCTGATCGTTTCGATGGCATCTCTAGTTTCTCTTGTGGCCTCCCACGAAATAGGCTTGAGTATCTTTTTCAGGCCTATCCAATTGGGGCACTGGAGCCGAACTCTTGGACGACTCATAGCTTATTCTCTCTTTGAGTATGCATCTGCCTCCGCGGAGACCCCCTAGAGGATTCTTTGGAGTGCCCATCGAGTTCATGCATCGGGCCATGACTGCTGCCCCTCGAGCAAGACCGTCATCCACGAAGACCACATTTTTCTCGGGCCTATCATAGAGCCCCAGCTTCCCAATCTCCTCTATGATGAGGCTGGGCTTGTTTCCGCTGATTCCAGCCCTGCCTGTAACGCCAATGGCAGTATTCTTTGTGACTATTCCTTCTTCGACCCCAACCTGCACCAGCCGACGGGCGACACGGGCCATGGCCAGGTCCAGAGTGCCGAAAAGGACCTTCAGGTTCTTGGATGAGAAGAGATCGGCCCCAATCCGAGTAAGCTTGGGAAGATCGCTGCCGTTAACACCTACATCGCAGCCTATGAGAACAACATTGTTTCCTTTCGCTGCCTCAGGGCAGACAGGAACCAATCCGTACTTGGTGCGATTGATTGGAACCTTCTCAATTATCACCAGATCGTCTATCTGGCTTGCGAACTGCTGAGCCTCTTTGCCGTAATCGGGCTTCGTCTTGCCGTCGAATATGTCCAGGGTCGCTCCAGTCATCTTGTCAACTAATCCCGTTCCCTGGACCAATGCATCGGGAATTGCTCCTGCAAGTCCCAGGAGATTGCCGATCGTATGGGCATAAGGCATCTCCTCGCTGGTCACTCTGCCGTCCAGAGTTGTGCCGAAGTCCATTGAGAGACAGGGATTTCGGAAATCTACATCAGTCCAGCGACTGCCTTCCTTTATGCCGGCTGTCGCAAGTTCCCCCTCCATCTCGTTGGCAACGACTTCTACGCCAGTGGACCCCTGTGGCGGGAAGCAGGATGCCACTGCGCCCATGAATATGACCTTTTCAATCATGGTATAGTTTCGGAACTTATCTATAATATTGTGGATGCTCATGGCAGGGGTCATGAGCCTTGGCGGGACCCCGGCATCAAGACAGCCCTTGGCAAGGGCCTGGATGAAGATTCCAACCTGATCAGGCGAGTCCAGCTCGGCCACAACTCCCGTCGAGCGCACCACGAAGTGCAGATCGGTCTTGATATCCAGACGAGCCCTTTCGTGGCTTTCGATGAGCGTGTTTTTCACGAGTTCTGCAACAGACTCTTTGGTGAGAGGCGTGCCGTTGATGGTGTGGGCGAAGACATCCTCCCCAGCTTTGGGCTTTCGCACGTCTCTTGTCATTTTCACGGTTTTGTTCACGATGTATGTCTTGCCGGTGGTCATATCAGTGGCAGTGAGAACGCATTTGGTGGTGGTGTTTCCCACCTCGACCGATGCCACGACATAGTATGGCTTGCTTCTCAGCTCCAGGTAATTGAAGGGCGGGCTGCTGGCAATGCGAGGTGTGGGTTTGGACTTGAAGAGCCGACCGAAGTTCATGGGGAAGAGAAGAGCCAGAGGAGGGATTAAAGCTTTGGGTTTGTAAAATTAATAAAAACTTTTAAATTTTAATGATAACTGACGGGCTATAGAGCCAATAGGTCTCCCACCAGCATTTTCATCCCTCTGCACCTCATGGCAACATAGACTTTAAATAGAATCATTACATATAATATTTGGTTATTTTCTGTTCACTTGCTTCCTCTCAACAGAAACTCATCCATTATTGAGGAGAACGACAATTTAGGTGAAACAAGCATGGATCAACCGAACACAGATCAATCCGAAAAGGAAAAGAATGAATTAGCGGATAAATCAGGGCGGATGGATATATTGAAAGAAGATAAAGCAAGAGAGGCCCGCCGGTGGCAGCGCAAAAGGGAGACGATCAAGCGATTCGCCGGAAGGAAATGATTTGGAGACGGCTTTTGGGCAGTTCGATGTAATCGAGCGGTCTCCTTCAAGTTGGCGCAATCGTCTATATCTACGATAAGTCTGAACATGAAGGCAACGATCCGGGAAACACTGTTTTATTCTCCCTCCCTTGCCCGGATCGATCCCTATCCTCACGGAGAAGAACCGATTGGTATTTTGGCTCAGATCATTCCCAGCTGTTCCTTTATTGCCTTGATGTCGCGCTGTACCTGCCTCAAACTCATTCCATATCCCGGCTTGATGTCTTCTCTCAGCTCCTTGATCTCTTCCAGGATTTGAGGTGTAGCGGCAGTATTCTTCCGCACTTCATCCATGTTGGCACTCATACCATTAATGCTTGCATTCATACCATTAATGCTCGCATTCATACCATTAATGCTCGCATTCATACCATTAATGCTCGCATTCATACCATCAATGCTTGCATTCATACCATTAATGCTTGCATTCACATCATTAATGCTGGCATTCACATCATTAATACTAGCATTCACATCATTAATGCTGGCCCTTATGTCAAGAAGCACGGGGATGGCCTTGTTCAACTGAATTGATGAGCAAATTTGGGCATAGCTCTCTGTCTTCATAACATCGCCCGCATAATTCTCAAAGGCAATGCTCGACACCTGAGAGCGTTCAGGTCTCCTGGTCTCAACCAGTTTCTTAAAATCTTCAATTGATTCCTCGTCGCCCTCGACCAGAGCGATTACTTCCGGCTCCTTTTCGCCCGTCCTATTGCGGGCAGAGAAGCCTTTGAAGCCCATGTCTATGGCCATGCTCATCAAGAAGTATCTGTAGCCCACATCATGGACCTTGGGACCAGTAATCTTTATTTTTAGCTTCATGGTCATCCTTAATATATCATCGGCAAGCTATTTGATTATTTCCTTGAAGAAGATCTGTCTGTGTTCGCGAACAGAAGGGATCTCTTGGCTGAATTGCGTGGTTTGGACTGCATTAAGCATCGTCCGGTACAGTCCACATTCAGTCCTTCAGCCCTTCCATTGTCACAGAGAAGACCGCCTCGCCGTCAGGCAGATTCGGTGAGTCCACGAGTTTTGCTATCCGCTTTTCGCCCTTGGACTTTCGCAGGTACAGCCGGAAGGTTGCCGTATGCCCGAGGACGTGGCCCCCGACCGGCTTTGTCGGATCGCCAAAGAACGTGTCCGGCTTGCTCATGACCTGATTTGTCACAAGAATCAGGGCGTTGTTCAGATCGCCAAAGCGCATCAGGTCATGCAGGTGCTTGTTCAGCTTCTGCTGACGATCGGCAAGAGTGCCCCTGCCAACGTACTCAGCCCGAAAGTGAGCCGTTACCGAATCCACTATGAGCAGGCGCACGGGCCGCTCTGAGTCCTTGACCTTCTCAGCCAGGTCCATTGCGCTCTCAGCAAGCAAGATCTGATGATTGGAGTTGAAGGCCCTGGCAACATTGATGTTCTTCAGGAACTCGTCCGGGTCCCACTCTTGGCCATCAGGCGAGGGCGGCAGTCCCTTCACCATTTGGGCTATCCTCTCAGGCCGGAAGGTATTCTCGGTATCGATGATGATCGCCGAGCCGTTCAAGCCACCCATTTCTACGGGCAACTGGACGTTGATGGCCATCTGGTGGGCCACCTGGGTCTTGCCTGAGCCGAACTCACCATAAAGCTCCACAATGGACTGGGTCTCCATCCCTCCGCCCAATAGCTCGTTAAAACCCTTACTGCTAGTGGTGATCTTTCCCACCAGCTTTCTCCTCTCTAAAATCCGATCTCCCGTCTCAAAGCCGCCCACATCAGCCGCTTGCCTGGCACCTGCTATGATCTTGGCAGCTGTGGCCTCCCCCACCTCGGCAGCAGTCACAAGCTCACCCGGCGAGGCTACAGCAATAGCTTCAATGGATCCAAAGCCCGCTTCACGCAGCTTTTCCGCCGTGGCCGGACCCACCCCAGGCAGATCTTCCAGCAATTTTGTTGACATTATCTCTATTCTTATTTCTTCTTCTTTAACAAGGTTACCCAGGCGGGGCGAAAGTAATCCTGCTCTTCCATCCACAAGAGAGTTCAAGCTCCTCGTTCCAGCCGCTCTTGGCCTGAGCATCTATGATCTCGGCCTGATATCCAATGTCCAGCCCCTGCAATGAATCTACGTGGTCTCCCCATAGAGCTACCTTGATGCGTCCGGTCTCATCAGACACGTAGATGCTGGCCACCCGTCCGGCCTTTCCGTCGTCCCTCTGAAATTGTCGCACCTCGCCCAAACCCGTGACAAAACCTCTGACGCTGACAGTCATGCCTGGCTTCAGCTCCGAAATGGGCACCATCTTCTCAAAAAACTGTACCTTCTGACTGCTCTTTTTAACAATGCAGTAGCCGCCGGTGGAGATCTCAAGAGATCCATATCTCTCGCGGCATGAGCCATTTTGCACCTCAACCGTCTCGCCCTTCTCTAATGGCATGGAAGCCTGCTCATTCCAGAGAGTCATCCTGATCTTGCCTGTCTCATCACCCAAAACAACAGTCCGAACCAGGCCTTTGCCACCATCCCTTCTCACAAACTCCCTGGCCTCGCCGGGATCGACCACCACTGCCATGAAAGTGACCTCACTCATATCGCTCTTGATCTCGGCAATCTTGTAGGCCGCCTGCCGAGGCATAATGTCCAGATCAATCTCTTCGATGCCGCCGCCTCTGCCCAGGCTCACCTCTGTCCCGGCGTAGCCTTCCTTGGCCAGGCCCCTCACCTTGAGGCACTGCTCGACCTTCAAATCTCCGGATTTAACAAGCTCAGTGTTCTCGTCCCACAGAGCCACACGTACCGATCCGGTCTCGTCCGCCAAAACTAAGTTGACGACCCGTCCTACGGATCCGTCTGAACGCGGAAATTCTCGAACCTCCGAGACGGATATCACGCGTCCCTGGAAGGTAACGTTGCCCATCTCCGGGCGGATGCTGCCGATCTTAGTCAGCACCTCGACGGTTCCCAGATCTCTGGCTACGAGCATGGCCGCAGTCCTGCCATCGCATAGACCTGCCATCAGGGCTACCTTCTCCTCTACTCTGGCCAGAAACTCCTCGACAGTTATCCTGTCTGAAACTTGCTTATAGATCTCCTCAACCTGCTCGTCCATCCCAGATCATCATCCTAGAATCATCATCCTAGATCATCCACGAACCGCATAGAGCTCTTCCAGGCGCTTGAGATAAGGAGCATTGCATGATGCCAAAAAAGCATTGCAGACCTCCTCAGGCTTTCCGTTTAAAGTGACGGCACCGTTCTCCAGGAGTATTGCCCTGTGAGATATCTCTTTCACGAAATCGACATGGTGGCTTACGAGGAGTATGGTGGTCCCGTACTCGGCATTGAGATTCTTTATGGAATTGGAGACCTCTCGCAGGGTGATGGGATCGATGTCTCCAAAGGGCTCATCCAGAATCAATACCTTCGGCTTCGCAGCAAGCAAAATGGCGAGAGATGCCCTCACCCTCTCCCCACCGGAGAGCTGATCGGGCAGCTTCCACATGACCTCCGGATCGAGGGATAAGAGCTCGAATATGGGCCTGGCAAACCTCTCTGCCTCGGTCATGGGAAAACGTGGGAATAGGTCCTTGAAGATATCGCGGGTGAGCCCCAGGGACTCGAGTGCTGCTTTGGCATCCTCTTCAGACATGTCGGTCATGGCATAGATGACATCCAAAACCTTGTCGCTGATCCCCATCTCCTCTGCAACGGCCCGGGCATGCTCGATGACATCGTTGCCTTTGACGCCCAGTTGATAGGAGATCTGATCGATGATCATCTCACCTGCATAGAGAGCAAACTCCTGATACATGATGCCCAGATTCTGACGAACCAGCATCCTCTCCGGAGAGTAGGCCATCATGTCCACCCACTTGTCGCCAAGACGATAGAATACGCTTCCTTCGTCAGGCAACCTAACTCCCTGAATGATCTTGAGAAGGGTAGTCTTGCCTCCACCACTGTTGCCGATGATTGAGGTGATCTCGCCCTCGTTGATATCGAGGTTCAGGTTCTTCATGGCCAGGACATTGAGGACATTTCCGGTGCTCACGAGGCATGTTCTCTTGTACAGGCCTCTCACCCGAATGATGGGCCGGAGATTAGGTCTGGCGACAAGCGGCTGCATCTCTCCAATGCCCGACATGAAGCTCTTCAGGACATCTTCGGGCTTGCCGTCTGCCAGAATCTCGCCCTTGTCGATCCAGATCAGTCTATCCGCCAGATATGCATGAACCTCAGGCAGATGGGATACCACGATTATGGTCAGATTCAGCTCACGGTTCACATTTTTAATGGCATCGAGTACCTCCTGCTTGGTAGCAGGACAGGACATGGTAGCAGGCTCATCCAGAAGCAGGACCTTGGGCTTCTTGGAGAGCTGCCTTGCAATCAGAAGCCTCTGCTTCTCGCCTCCAGATAAAACTGTGGCCAGATGATGAGCTTTCTTCTCAAGGCCCACAAGACGCAGATAGTAAAGGCCCTCCTGGTACATGGCATCGTAGTCCGGGTCTTCGGGTATAGGCAGAACCTCGTAGCCGGTCTTTCTGGAGTGAATCCTTCGCACCACATTTTTTAGCGCGGTCTCAGTCCAGAGGGCAAAGTCCCTTTGCAGATGAATGGAGGTTATCGCCATCTGCGCCCGTTTTGCGTCATCAGTGGATTCAGGAGTGATGACCATTCCGTCTATTAGGATCTTGCCGGCATCAAAGCCCTCCATGCCCCTCAAGATCTTCATGAGGGTACTCTTCCCGCCACCGCTCTTTCCAACCAGACCCAGTATCTCGCCCGGCTTGGTGGCGAAGCTGATGTTCTTCAAAGCCACTATCTCCCTGTCCTTGAGCCGGTATGTTTTGGACAGATTTTCAACCTGCAACAACACAATAAACCACCTATCTTACCTTAGTTCCGATCTCTACAGCCACCCTCGGTTGCAGAAGCACGGCTTTTCCGGCTCTATCCGCAGCTAAAAGCATGGCCTGCGATTCTATGCCAAAAAGCTTGGCAGGCTTCAGGTTGACGAGCACGACCACCTGCGTGCCAACTAGTTCCTCCGTCGGGTAGGCTTCGGCAATGCCCGCCACCACCTGACGAATCTCGCCGCCTATATCAACCTGCAGTTTAAGCAGCTTCTTTGATCCCTTGATGGGACCGGCCTCTTTGATCTGGCCGATTCTAATGTCAAGAGTCGAAAACCCCTCAAAGGAGATTTCCGTCTTTTTCTCTGCCGCCTTCTCCCCGGACTTCTCTTTTGCCTCGGCCTCTTTCATTCTGTCAGCAAAGATGCGGTCCAGCTCTTTTACAACAGCGTCATCCATGCGTGTGAAAAGAATCTCAGGAGTGCCGAGAGGGCTTGCCTCTTCTATCGGATTGAGGGCCTCGGAAAAGGGCCTGTCGGCCACAGCATCCTTGAAGCCTAGCTGCTTCCAGGCGTTTTGCATCTTAGAGGGCATCACCGGCTCCATGAAGAGGACGAGTGCCTTTGAGATTTGCAGGCAGCTTCTCAGCACTGCACCGGCTGCTGCCATGTCAGTCTTAACGAGCTTCCAGGGCTCGTGGCTCTGGAAGTAGATGTTTCCATAGTCCGCTAAAGCCATGACTGCATCTGCAGCTTTCTTGAACTCATACTCTTCAAGGCCTGACACCACCTCGTTCATGGTCTCTTCAATCTTGGACATGACCCCTCTGTCGATCTCCCCGGCTGGAACCCGTCCCTTGAAGTTTTTAACGGAGAAGGTGAGTCCCCGGTTGATGAAGTTGCCAAAGGCTCCAACCAGCTCGGTGTTTACCTTGTCTGCAAAGATCTTCCAGGAGAAGTTGACCTCTTTGTTGTGGGCGGTGTAGCTGGCCAGATAATAACGCAGCAGATCCGGATGAAGTCCCCGATCAAGGTAATCCTCTTTGACCCAGATAACGTTGCCCCTCGACTTAGAGAATTTCTTGTCATCGATTTTGAGCATGCCGCTGGCCACGACGGCGGATGGCAGGGTGTAGCCAGCCCCTTTGAGCATTGCTGGCCAGAAGATGCAATGGTGGTAGACTATGTCTCCGCCTATGAAGTGGATGATCTTGGACCCATCTTTCCAGTAGCTCTTCCAGTCCCGGCCATGGGAGGCGCACCACTCCTCGGTGAAGGCCACGTAGCCTATCGGCGCGTCAACCCAGACGTAGACGACCAGATCATCGTGTCCTGGGAATTTGACTCCCCAGGCCATGTTGCGGGTTATGCACCAGTCCTTCAGCTCCTGGCGAACCCATTCCATAGCATAATTGCGAGCAGATGTCGTTCCTCCGAGGGTCGGCAGATATTCGAGCAGGAAATCCTTGAACTCTGAGAGCTTGAAGAAGTAATGAACCTGTGTTCGGTACTGAGCCTTTCCTCCGCAGACCTTGCAGAGAGCATTTTTAATCTCTCCGGGCTCCAGGTGCCTGCCACAGCCCATATCGCACTCGTCGCCCCTGGCCGGCTTTCCGCAGTAGGGACATTCGCCCACGACGTATCTGTCTGGCAGGAAACGCTCGCATTTGGGACAGTAGGCCAGCTCGATCTCGCGTGGATAGACATGTCCACCCTCCATGAGAGCTTTGACCATTTCCTGGGTGCGGTTGTGACATGCAGGATCGTCAGTATCTCCGAAGTGATCGAAGTTGACACCCATCCCTTTGAAGACCTCATCGAAATGCTGGTGGTATCGGGACACCAGATCCGCAGGCGTCATTCCCTGGGATTCGGCGTTGACGACGATTGGCGTCCCGTGGGCATCCGAGCCGCAAACGAAGAGCACCTCTTTATTCAATTTTTTTAATCCTCGAACAAATATGTCCGCCGGTACATAAGTTCTTAAATGGCCTAAATGACAGGCCCCGTTCGCATAGGGCAGGCCGCAGGTTACAAGGATAGGCGACGACAAAGAGAACACCGTCTCCGCTTATGATATAACAGGCAGATATAGGTTTCCCAGCATGGCTGCCCCATTGATCCCGATGAAGAATCCACGAAGAAGATGATTCCTGGAAAAAATGTATATAATTGAATGGCGAACGTAATCAACAGTATTAAATTCACCATCGGATATTAGATTATATTGAACAACAGACAATGAAGATTATGGGGGTATCAGATGAGAATAATTGTTATGGCCCTTCTGCTGGCTTTGGCCATCGGCACGGCAAAAGCCGCAATTCTGCAGGGAAGCGATGCAAATGCGACTGTAGTGCTCTTTGGATCAACCAGGATGCCTGTAGATGATGAGAATTCAACACAGGAGATCCTGAAAGTAGATGTCGGACTTGTCGGAGCCAAGAACGCCACATACGAACTGATGGATCAAGACGGCAAGATCTACCAGGCAGGCCTGTACAAGACCCTCTCTTCAGGAAAGCAGACTGTCTACTTCCTCACAGAGATGGACAGTCTATTCAAGCTCATGAACGCGACACCTGACGGCGAAGCTCCCATTTACATCAACTGGTGGGCCACGCCCAAAGCAAGCAACGACCGAATGATCTTGAGATACTATGGAATTGTGGATAGCTCTGCCAACTCCGACGAACAAGCAGCGGTGGTTCAGGTCAGAGTGCAGAACAACGGCACAAATGATCTGTTCGTGACCCCGGAGAACTTCACGCTGCTCGACCAGTGGGGATGGCCCTATCAGCCAACGCTGGGATTCGATGCTGAGATCGTCAGCCCTAACAATGCCACATCCGACCGCGTCCTGATTGGGTTTACAGGAATCTCGCCAGTCAGCAGACCCGCTGCTTTAGCCTATGACTTCGACACACCAAACCAATTGGTCATTGAGTTCGAGAGGGATTATGTGCCCCTGTCTGATGAGGTCGTCTATGGAGCCGCATCCAAGACCAGCACGGCCCCAGCAGCAGCCCCATCTGCGGCCACTGTGACGCCAGAACCTGCGTCAGTTCAGGCCGCGCCCTCCACAAATCAGACGAATGAGAATACTACGAGCAAGATAAACTCCATCAAGGAAAAGGTGGCAGCCAGCAAGGCGAAACTAGCAGCTACAAGAGAAGATCTGGCGAGCAAGACGCCGGACACCAATGAGACAGCCAGCATATCAAGCAGCGCCCTGAACAACTCATCGAGCATATCTGCCTGAGAAAGGATTTGATGGCCTATGCTGGCGACTGGGGATATCACATTCCCCTGGCGTTTTTTACGAATGTCATGAAAATATTGGAGGTATGCTATAGATGAGATGGCTTGCCATCGCGTTGCCGCCATTCCTGCTCCTTCTGGTGGCTATTGCTTCAGGATATCCTCTGGAATCCAGCAACGGTGTCATCAACTGCACAGTCTTTGGCACCTTCAAGGACCCCGGGTTTGGCGGGTACAGTAATTCCGATTCGTATTCCTTTTTAGTTGTAGACGCCTGTCTGACCAGAATAAACAAAAGCGACGATGAAACTATCCATGCTGACTACAGCCTCACAGATGGAAACGACCGCGTTTACAAGACCCGCTCGGATTACATCAAAGAGCTGCAAAATGGCCGAAGGCTGATTGGATTCATCGTCCCAAAAGAGACCATTGCCAAGCGCTTGACTCTAGACCTATCAAAAGATAAGGCAGGCGGAGAGCAGTTCTCCCAAAGTTTTCCCGAGCTTGTCAACACCAGCAACGAGTTTGTGAAGTTGATCTACTATGGAATGCTTCGATCGAACACGAATTCGAATAAAAAGACAGTTGAACTGGATGTGGCCGTCACAAACAACAACTCAATGAGGCTGGATATCGATGCCCATAACTTCACGTTGAAGGACCAGTGGGGTTGGAAGTACGAGAGCCTGGAATACGACAGCTCAGGAAAGAAAGGCATGCGCGCAACTGTACTGGAGCCAAATGCCACAATTAGATCAGGCCTGGTCTTCGTTTCCCTGTCGCCGCTAAGCAGGCCGGTCGAGCTGGTCTACAACTATTCCGATAACGCATCCCTCTCCATGAACATAGATACCGAGGCTGGACTAGGCTATGCAGTCAAAGAAGAGAAATGCGTTGACTGCAAGAGCGAGGAAGCTGAGACGGAGAGCTCATCAAGCCTCGCCGGGTCAATCAAGGCCACTAAAGCTCGATTGGCCAAGGTTAAAAAGGTGAACAGTACCGAGGAGAGCACACCAAAAGGACATGATGAACTTTGAAGCGAAGGGGTAGAGATATTTACACCTATGTGATAGAGTGCCTGCCATGAAACTCATTATTACAATTATCGCGACACTGGCGACGTTGCTCGCCATTCCGGCGATGGCAGAGACCGTGCAGTTCTGGTATGATCAGGCAAATGGCTACTATATAACCGGGGACTATGAAAACGCTGTTGCAAGCTATGATAAAGCCATTGAGCTGAAGCCCAACAGCACAGTTTTCTGGAATTACAAGGGTAGATCTCTCGCCAACTTAGGGCGCTTTGACGAAGCCATCTTGTGTTTTGAAAAATCGATTGCATTCAACTCATCAGATCCAGAGGCCCTAAACCTGAAGGCAACAGCCATGTCATTGGGACAGAAAAAGTATAGCGAGTCCATTGTCCTCTTCGACATGATACTTGAGAGCCATCCTTCGTATGTCGATGCATGGATAGGAAAAGGAATGGCATTGGGCAACGAAGGAGAGCTGACTGGCGCAATGCAATGTTTTGATAGAGCAACCGAGATCAGTCCACAGAACCCCTCCGCCTGGAACAACAAAGGAGCTATCTTCATGGAACAGGAGAAATACCAGTTGGCTTTAAATTGCTTCAATAAAGCGCTGCTCTTTGATCCCACAAATGAAGCAGCCATGAAGAATCGTGAGAACGCACTGCAAACCATGAACCAGGAAGTCTCCTCAGGCCCAAGCCAGAGCACGACGACCATGGATTGAGCCGAAAAACTTTTTTTTTTGTTCGACAATTATCGAGATGAGAACGTGGGCAAGCTGATCTGTTTCATGATCGCTGCATTGTCCGTGATCTTGGCAGTGCAGCTCTTGGCAGTGCAGGGACAGATGCCACTGGGATTTGTTGCAGCCATGAACAACGCGGGCCAAAAAGATGTCCTCGCCGTCAAGAATTATGAGAGCGGAGCCGTGCTTGTTGAGGAGTATACCGATGTCGAGCACCTGGATATGCAGACGGAGGTTAAAACCAGAGAGCTTGGTTTAAATTCCACAGCGCATGATGCAAGCGGAAAGACGATCGGGCAAGCAGGAGGCCTTGAGGCCAGCATCAACTCCAATGTCATAGGCACGGCTCACATAGCCTGGCAGTCATTTGACCCGATTCCATCAAGCAAAGGCCGTCATCAGCTCATAGGCAGAAGCGTAGAGGATCTGACTGGCGTGTTCTCCATTGAAAAATTCATTCAGATCTGGTCGGACAGCAGTCCAGGAGAGATCAGCGTAGACTGGCTGCCATGCGGGTAAATGAATGTGGATAAATGAAAAACTTTAAAAAGTTATCAATCATATCCAGCAGGCGGAGCATAAAGACTGAAGGGAGACTTTAGCTATGGAGGTTGTTGTCAAGAGGTCTGCGCGACGAAAGAAGACCATCCTGGCCAGGATGGTAGGAGGAAAGATGGAGATACTTGCGCCGGCTCGCATCTCGGATGCTGCTCTGGCCGGTCACATCGAAAAGCTGCGCAATCGACTGGAAAAACGGGTATACCCAAAAGACGACCTGCATTTGCAGAAGAGGGCAAACCACCTCAATAAAAAATATTTTCAGGGCAGCCTTGCCTGGAATAGCATTCAGTATTCGGTCAACCAGGAAAGGAGGCGCGGATCATGCAACGTCCTCGCCAGGACCATTCTGATCAGCAGCAGCCTGGCATCTCTTCCCCAGTGGGTTGAGGATTATGTGATTGTACATGAACTGGCCCATCTGATTGAACCAAATCACGGAACGAGGTTCAAGGCGCTGGTTCGCAGGTATCCACTAGCTGAAAGGGCCATAGGTTTTCTCATGGCAAGAGAGAGCCTGCCGCAGAAGGGCCTGAGAGAAAATTAACAAAAAGTGTTTGGCCGGACCTCTTCCGGCCCTTTTCAAAGAACAGAATTCAGCTTGAACCAATTAGGCTGATCACGAAGTAACCCAGAACTACACCAAGCACAAAGACCACTGCAAAGGAGGTGTAAACAAGGGTTTCGCCTAGTACTAATGCTTCCATGAACTCATCTCACTACCAACACTGGGATCGTTGCCCAGTAGAGAACCTTTTGCACAACGCTGCCAATCAGGAGTTTAGAGGCACCGGACTCGCCATGGCTTCCCATGACAATCAGGTCTGCCTTCTCTGCTCCGGCAGTATCTATAACCGTATTTGCGGGTGCTCCAATTCTGACGATTGTGTCCACATTGACGCCCATCTTGGCACCCATTGCCTTGAGTTCGTCAACTGCTTTTCCACCGGCCCTCTCTAACTTGGATTCGACATCCTTTCTATCGGCTCCAAGCTGTCTTACGGCGCTGGCAATAACGACTTCATTAATCACGTTGAGCGCTATGACCTGCGCACCGAGTGCCTTAGCAAGCTCCAAGCCCTCCTCAGCGGCTTTCTTGGATTTGTCTGAGCCATCCGTAGCAATCAATATCCGCTTGTACATCCTATCCCACCTTTGATGCGTTTATCTCACTGACATTGTATAAATAGCTATCTTCCCGATTCGAGAATTCTTAGAGCCAATAGCGCCGCATTATCGCCATTATCGATTCCCACACATGCCACAGGAACTCCTGGCGGCATTTGCACAATTGATAAAAGTGCATCCAGACCGCCTAGCTTCGCACTCACCGGCACGCCGATTACAGGGCGCGTCGTTTTCGAGGCGATGACGCCCGGCAATGCAGCAGATAGGCCTGCAATGGCGATGAAGACGCGAGCATCAGTCTTGTCGATGTATTCCTCCAGCTCTCGAGGATTTCTGTGTGCAGAGAGGATTTTATGCTCAAAGGACGCCCCGGCCTTCGAAAGCCTCTCCATGATCTTATCCACGATTGCCTGATCTGATTTGGATCCTGAAATTACAGCAATATCGACCATAATTATCCTTGATCTCTGCCCAGCAGCTCTTGCTGCTTGCTGATGCTCATGGCAATCAGGGTCTGAAAGATGCTTTTCACAGCCCCGGAATCCAGGTTCAGCTCTGTCGCCAGGTCTGTTGCCCTGGATAAAACCTTCCTTTCGCGCTCAGGATCGCTGATCGGCATCCCTTCTGCCCTCTTGGCCTCAAAGATCTTTTTAGAGATGCTGATGCGGCGATTGATGAGCTTAATGATCTGCTCGTCGATCTCCTCAATTTCGCTGCGATGCTCCTGTAGACCCATCAAATCCCCCGGCCTTTGGATGCGCTCTTATTATTCGACCTCGTTCTTATCACTTTTCCGCCAAGAGGGCTCCAGGCTCGATCCAGCCCATCCATTAGATCTTCATCGATTATGGCAGCGTAGGCCGGGCCGGTTCCTGAGAGGCTCGCCCCACGAGCTCCGGCCTCAAGGGCCATCAGAACTGGCTCCACGGGCAGGCCCAAAGCAGCGCAGTAGGCCAGGCCGTTTATGGTCATTGCCCGGGAATAGTCACCATTCATGGCCAGATCATAGACCACATCAGCTACAGGGGCAATGAGCCTGGAGCGAGAGACGTTGGTGTCCTTCGAGAAGACCTTCTTCTCTGGAACCAGGAGCATGACAGGTGAGTTGAACTCCTCCCGTTTCATGAGCAGCATATTTCTGTTGTCTGTGACCACCATTCCTCCTAAGATCGAGGCCAAGGCATCGTCGAGGGCTCCGGTGATTGTAACGCCCACAGCCCTTGCCGCTGCTACGCCAATCTTGGCTGCCTCGACCAGGTCCAGATCTGCATCCAGGGCATCGAGAGTTGCCAGGACTGCGGCATTGGCAGCGGTGCTGCTGCTCTTGAGTCCGCTCGCTACAGGAATCTCGCTCGTTGTGCGCACGGTCGCACCGAGTCTATGGCCAAATCGCATAAGCACCATCCTAACAGATGTCTCGATAAGGCCCGTGTCCACGCCGGGAACGTCTCCTTGTACGATGCCTGTGTCATTCAGCTCCACCTCGGCCCAGGTCTTGAGGTCTATGCCGAAGGCCGAGCCCTTCCATGTAGCAACTGCATTGAGGACTGTGGCTGCTCCGCCAGACCAGGCATAGCCGGTTTTGCGTTTCATGACTGCTCCATCTCGAAGATCTTCTTGAGCTTTTCCAGATCCTTGACGATGTCCTCTTTGCCCTCACGAGCGTATTTGACCGTCATCTTGTTCAGGTATTCGAGCTCGGTGATTGATGAAGCGAATTGGGGCTCATAGTTACCTAAAAGAAAGAGAGGCATGACATCTACGCCACCTTTGCTGGTTCTCTCTTCGAGCCCCTTTACTACCACTATGAAGACGAAGCTCTTGTAGCCAAGACCTCTGGCTATGTTCTTGGCGAAGCTGTTCATCTGCTGGATCCGGCGAGAGGAGAGGTCTTTGTAGGCTGCAGTCGAGTCCTTGTACTCTACGAACATGATGGAATCGTCAGACCAAAGGAGTGCGTCGTATTCTACCACAGCGATGGCGTTCTTTTGGGCTACTACGTTGAAGAGGACGCCGCGACACCAGTTGATGTTGAGATGAAGCCTGAAGTCCGCTTCAGTGAGCGGCGTGGTCCTGGGCTTGAGAACATAAGGGTCGCTGGATAGTTCTATCATGGGCGGCATCAATGCATTTCAAATAAATGGATCTTCCGATAGTCAGGTTAACCTCGCATGAGGTTCGCGGCGAGGTCTGGCAAGGTTTTGGGCCTGGAGAGAGCCACAGCAACGCTGGCGTAAGCTGCCTTTCTGGCAAATGAGCCGCAGGAGATGAGATTCTTTGCAGACAGTCCCGCGACAAGCCTGTCTATCTCATTGTCCTTCATGCTGGCCAGGGTATCGAGCGATGCTCTGGCCATTCTGTACTGCCAGTAGAACTCCTTCTTCCAGAGCTTCTCGTAGCGGGAGAGGCTCTTTTTGGATACGTCCAGCTTCTTTGAGGCCTCGGCTGCCACGAGTCCGCAGATAGAGCCTGCGCGCATGCTGTAGGCCAGACCGCTCTGGCCTGCCGCTCCTCCTGTCACCATCAGAGAATCGGCCACGATCTCGCCGGGCAGGACGGCAATTGGGTCGCCGCCTCTCCGGATAGAGTGGATCTTGAGGCTTTCGATATCCCGGTACCGTGCAGCTTTGTAGGCTTTAAATCTCTTCAGGAAGCTCCGAAAGAACGGCTGCACGTTTTCGCCGTGGCCGCGCACGAAGACTCCAAGGGTGGCCCTGTCGCCTCCTGCCGGTGAGAATGTGGCCTTCCAGCCGGGGGCCATGCTGCCTATCCAGTACTGGAAAAACTTCTCCTCGCCCAGATCCTTAAGCTCGATGTCTGCTTCCATTGCCCAGGCGATATCCTCTCTGTGAAGCATGGGCTGCAGACCATTCTCGCGAGCCAGAGAAGAAGTGACCCCTGAGGCATCGACCACAACACGTGCGTCGATCCGTCCATCATCCTCGCAATCATCTAAAGAGACGACCCTGCGGCTGCCCTGAAGTTTTGCCTCTTTGACAGTTCCAGAGAACATGGAGACACCGCAACTTTGTGCGAGGCTTCTGTAGTGCTCATCGAACCTCTTGCGATCTAGGAAGAATCCTCTGGCAGGGATCCTCACAGTCCTGCCCGATGGGCTGAGGATCTGCATTCCCTCAAGATCATGTTTAAGGTAGCAGTCCTCGATCTTGATCCCGGATGCAGTGGCCATTCCGGAAAATATGGTGTTGGCAGCATGCTCCGGACCGATGCCAGAGGGAGGACGGTCAACCAGGATCACATCAGCACCACTCTGAGCTGCGGAGATGGCCGCCATGAGGCCGGCGGAAGAGGCACCTACTACCAGGACATCGCAATTCACGGAAAGAAGATTGAGGTGGTGTAAGATTAAGTTTTCTGGAGGGGGGAAGATATGGCTCATCAAGACGAATATGCTCCAGAGGTCTTTTCAGGAGTGGCAAAGAGCTATGTTTTTAAGCAAATATGATCTCACCTTGCCGCGTGCAAGAAATTCAGAGCATGAGGGCTATTGCAATACTTGCTGTTGTCCTCATCCACACAACCATGGCCTTTACAAAAGCCGAGCTTTCACCGGTCACATTTCTTGCCTTAATTCTGGATTCAGCTGCTCACTTTGCCGTACCTCTGTTCATTTGTATTTCTGGATTTGTTCTCACATTGAAGACATATCCAATTTCCACGTTTTATTATCGCAGAGGTTTGAGGATTATCCCTGCTTATGTGAGCATATCTATTTTATGCGCATTATTATTTCATCGACCTATTATTAGCTCGATATTGAATTTCAATGCTGCATACCATTTGGGTTTCTTTCGTTATCTGATATTTCTTTATTTTTTATATCCGATAATAATAAGGATATTTCATGGAAGGGTTGCATTGCTTGCAGCACTTTTCATTCAATTGCTTTACTATAAAATACCTGCAGATATATTTCCAATACAAACGATCGAAGCATTTTCATTTATAAAAATGCTGTTTTATTTCGTGTTAGGGATATATGTATGCCAGAATTATAAAAAAATTCAAAAAATTGTGCAGTCTCTGAATGGAGGCTGGCTGATCCTCGCATTTTTTGCATTTTGGAGTTTAATAATTTTGTCCTGGCTGCATAGATATTATAAGCTGCAATATCCTAGCATGGAGTTTTATTCATTAGGCTTTATATTGTTTTATTTAGTTGAATTTATTCTGATCTATAGATACTCCCTGGGTGGAAAGTCATTAATATTGAATAAAATTGGTGATTATTCTTTCGGGATCTATCTAATTCATGTATTAGTGCTTCAAGTAACGAACAAATTGTTGCTTTATTTTGGATTAGGTCCTACTGATATGGTATTTTATATTATTGGTTTTGCTATTACCCTTACAGGCAGCTACTTTGCAGTCTGGTGCTGGAATTCATCATTCCATTACATCCTGAGAAACGAGAGATTAGCCAGATGGCAATTCTGGAAATAATCGAGTTTTCCTTCAAAGCTCTTTTTGCTCAAGCAGGATATGCTTTGGAAAGAATCCATAGCTCCGGTAAAAAGGCAATGCATCTTCGTTGCCAACGCTAACGGCAATATTCACTTTCCGGACTTTTTCCTTCTCCATCCATGCAAGTGCCCGCTTCATCATCTCGCCGCCGATTCCACAGGCGCGATGGCTCTCCTCGACGAAAATCGAATCGATCTCACCCGCCCGACAACATACGGATGAGACGCAATAGCCGACGCAGACCCCGCTTTCCAAGGCCAGACAGATGTGCAGCTTGCCGGCAGTTGATTTCGTCAGCAACTCGGTCTTCCTCTGCGAAAAGGCCCGCGTTTCAAACCAGTTTCCGAAGTAAACTGAGCGGTCCCTTATGTGCTCAATGAGCTTCTCCCAGAGCGGCTTTATTCGATCCAATCCCTGCTCGTCAACTTCAATGTAGCTTACTTTCGTCATGTTCGAGAGTCCCTGGCACTGACATAATTAGCTGCGATTATCTCCAACGGCCTAATCTTTTTGAAAATATTCTGCAACGGTTACTCTCACATCCTCAAGCCATGCTCTTCTCTGAGCAGGAGTGCTGGTTACAACAACGCTGTAGGTCGTCCGATAAAATTCCTTCACTCCACATAGTCCAAAGATGCAGTTCTTCCAGAGCGTCTCAAGAGGATCGCCAAAGGCCTGATGCTCTCGTTCTCGGTAGGTATTGGAGGTGTTAAAAACGATGGCCTTCCTGGCCCTCAGCAGTCCTCTGGGAACTCCCTCGCCGCTATCAGTTTCCAGGAACTCGTAAGCCACCCCGGGCCTGATCACTCTATCAACCCATCCCTTGAGAATTGCCGGAGGCATGCCCCACCAGTTAGGGTGGACGATAATGATTCCGTCAGCCGAGGCGATCTCCTCGCAGTGCTTCAGAACCACCATATTTACGTCCGCGTCTTTGGCAATCTCTTCATAGGGCAGGATGGGATCGAATCCTTCCAGATAAAGGTCGTGAAAAGCGACTTCGTGGCCATAGGCTTCGAGGGTATTTTTTGCTTCTTCAGCAATCGAATGGTTAAAGCTTCCCAATTTGGGGTGAGCGAGAATCAGCGAGATCTTCATTGAATTTGGCCCGAATCAAAAGGCTGCATCAAAAGAGTTTAACCCTTTCGTTCAAAAAAAAGCGAGCAGGAAAAAAGTGTGAGACCCTTAATCTCGCAATATGCTCTCCATCCGGAAAATCCCGTTCTCCTCAATGACTGCAATTTCCGCATCCAGAAAATGCCCGGCGGTCCAGATGTTGGTCTTTGCATGAAGCGACACCTTGCGAACGGTATAGCTTCCCCCTGCCAGAGCCAGGTAGGGAATGAGCTGATCTGCCAGGTGCACGTCAAGCGAAGCCCTGGACTTCAGCTCATCAATCAGCTCAGCAGCAGCCCTTCGCCCAACCTTCTCAGCCGCAAGCCCCCTCTCGCCCAAGCAGCTCGCGCCTTTGCCTTCCGACCAGAGGGTTATGCCGCTTCCCGTTGAAGCCAGCTTCAATACCTCCTGAGCAATCTCTGCCCCGTAGCCCTCTTCAAGGAGCTTCTTTGACGCAGCGTCAGCCTGCCTGGCGGTCACGTGCAGAGGCAGATTGGATGAATGGGAGATGCCCTTCACGACCTGTCGTCCTGCCTTCATATCTCTCGAAGGGATTCGAGCGGCCTTAAGCTCACGAGGCACGACCTCCAGTAGCACTATCCCCTGTCCTCTCGGATAGTACCCCCTCTGAAGCAGATCAAGTCGCACATCCGCTCCGAAATATGAGAGAGCTGGTAAAAAGACGCTCTTGAAATAATCTATCGTAGGGGACCATTGTACATCCGTTCCGCCCTGAATCCTCAACGAAGACGGCGCATCCGCCCGGAGAAGGGCTGGAAGAAGACATTGCATGAGAAGCGTCACGCTTCCGGCGGTTCCAATCTCCACCCGGTGACTGCCGCCTCGAATCTCCCCTGGAACGAAAAGGATCTCTGAAGAGCCCGGCTCAACTCCAGACGTCCTCGCACTGCAGATGCCGGCTAAAGCCGCAATGGCATGAGCATGCTGGGCTGCGAGACCGGGTTTAGGCCGGTCCAGCCTGATCTTCGTGATATGTACAGGCTTTGCCGTCACTGCAGAGAGAGACACGGCTGTCCGAACGATCTGGCCGCCGCCTTCACCAAATGAGCCGTCTATCTCAATCATCGAGTCAGTCACAATTTTTGCCGCCATCATCTGCGTAAAGGCTTCCTGCCGCGGACCTTTATGCTGGATATGGACACCTCAACGTTCTTGATCTCTTCGGCTGAGCCGTTCAAGCTCTTTAAGATGGCCTGGCCATGAGGATCCGCGAGCATGCAGTCCAGAGGGAAGTCCGATTCCTCGATCACTTGCACGTCCTCAAATCCCGCAGAGTTTATGGCATCCAGGTATTTCGCCTTGGTGACAGCTCCCGCCACGCATCCCACATAGGCTTCAATGGATTGGAGAACTGAATCAGGCAGCTTCTTCGTAAGAACGATGTCCGAGACCATCAGCCTGCCGCCGGGCTTCAGGACTCTGAATGCCTCTTTAAAGGCCTTCTTCTTGTCGGGAACCAGGTTGATGACGCAGTTTGAGATGATAGCGTCTACGTAGTTGTCCTCGACCGGCAGAGCCTCGATTTCGCCCAGCCGAAACTCCACATTGTCATAGCCGCCCTTTTTAGCGTTCTCCCTCGCCCGAGCCAGCATCTCCTCTGTCATGTCAACGCCGATAACCCGACCCTGCTGGCCGACGGCGTTGCCGGCCAAAAAGCAATCAAAGCCGGCTCCAGACCCGAGATCAAGGACTGTCTCCCCTTCCTTCAGAGAGGCGAGAGCCACGGGATTGCCGCATCCCAGCCCAAGGTTGGCACCTGCAGGCGCGGCCTGCATCTGTTCATCCGTGTAGCCGATCTTCTTGCTGATGCTCACTGGCTTGGCCGAACCACAACAACCTGACGAACAGCAGGAAGTGGCATTCCTGGCCACCCGCGAATAGCCCTCTTTGACAGCGTTCTTTAGATCCTGATCATCCATCTCTTTCACCCTTATTTTTTTCTCCATATTTCGAACTGGCCTATTCATGAAAAGCTGCGTTCATCACAGGACCCAGCCGGGATTTGACCATCTTCTCAAGCTCTTCCACCTTGATCAAAGATAGACAGCAGACATCTCCATTCTTCTCCAAACTGAGCAGCGCCAGCTTGTCCCCGGGCTTGATCCTTGCCTTCTCCCGGACCTCTTTGGGCAGGACCATCTGACCCCTCTCGTCTACGGTGATAATCGATTCAACATTGCAGCTGCTCGCTAATGCACTCTGGCAGCAGGATTCGGTATCTTCTTTTTCGGTTGTCATCTGTCCCTCATGCTTTGGCAGCAAATGAAGTTAGCTCCGAATATTTAAGATTTTCTGAAAAATCAGAAAATTACAAAATTCCAGAATACCAAGATTATATACGTCTCCAATTATTCGTTAAAACCGCAATGGTGTAGCTACAGAAGAGATTGCTTCAGATGTCTTGGTCTCGCAATTCATAGGCCAAATTAAAAAATTCGACGAGTCTATCATTTGGTATAATCAGAAAAATCCAAAAAAGCAGTCGAAAAAAAGATAAAGGCTAATTCGTGGCCTTTGCATACAGATCTGAAAACTCCTCGCATTGGAGGATTATACGCCTTGTTGCCTCTCTCAGAACTGCAATTGGGTCTGCGCCGTCCGTGGTCAGCCGGAAGACTGGATTGTCCATGATGGGGAACTTGGTGTCGTAGGTTGCCATCAGCACTCTCTTATCAGCTAAAAGCTCGGTCCGCAGAAGGTTCAATATGGTATGTCCTTCACCCATAAACTCAATTATCGCCTGATTCTCTGTCTTATTTATGATCTTCAAATTCATCAGACTACCCCCAATCCATAGACCGAACTCAGCTTGCGAGTCTCGGTGCTGCCGCAATTGGGACAGACCAGTTTGTTGTCTTTTTTGACGAGACCTGTAAGACAGCGATTGCAGTAGGCCTTGATAACTCCCAGGTCCTCGTCTGCTGTAGATAGCCTCATCTGCCTGTCATCTACGATCTTGGCCTTGAGAATGTCGCGAAGTGAGAAGAGGTGACGCAGATCCTTTACATAGGAGCTTCTCACATTGGATATGTGAATTGTAGCCTCCTCGTCGGATATGGGCCTGTCCTCATGCCCCTTCTTAAAGACCAGGGAGACTATGACCAGGCTATCCTTGAGATCAATTACCTCACACACAACTATATCGCCCTGAGAGAGCTTTACAGGGGCATTAGTCTTCGGCATGACCATAGCCAACCTGGACTTCGAATCGATCTTAACCAAGCCCGTGGTAGACGCAAAAATCTTTCCTTCCCTGGCATAGGTGCAGTCTCCGGGAACAAACTCCTCAGTTGATCCCACTACATCTCCAGGAAGCACAAAACTGCCTTCCATCATAATTCCTCTATGAATCCTCTATCTATGAATTCTCTATAAGCGCGCATGAATTTGGCATAGGTTCCGGCAATCAATTCCGGCTTTAATTCTCGCAATCATTCTAGCATCAGTAATCTAGCAGTTCTAGTATCTAAAGTCTGGCATCCACCGGGACACCACTGGCGTGCCGGAGGGGTTAGCACAAGGACTCGCATGTTATTCTATATAGCTCAACCTCAATGACCTTGACATCCTGGCTATGGAACTCAAAGCACCTCTTCAGGGGAAAGGCTACGCGATAGACCTCCTCTACAGTGCAGGGCTTGACAAAGCTTCTGACGAAGCCCTCGCTTCCCTGATTATGCAGGGAGTAGATGGTTTTCGCGGTCTTGATGGCTTTTTCAAGAAAAGCGCGGTCGCCTGCACTAGCTTTTTGGGCTCCAAATGGTGGATTCATGACCACGGTATCAATGCCCTTGAGAGCCAGCCGGCTGACATCCGCGCGCACAAAATCCACATCAACATCGAGCATCCTGGCGTTTCTCCTGGCGGTGGCAAGAGCCTCGCCATCGATCTCCACGCCGATTGCCCTCGCGCCCATGAGAGCTGCGCCTATGGCCAGCACGCCTGTCCCGCATCCTAGATCGCAAACGGTGCCCAGATCCCCGCGCATTGCAGCTAAAAAGAGCATCTCTGCCGCGACGGACGCCGGTGTGGCATACTGCTCTCTTTGAAAAGCCGGCCTATCAAAGCCTTCCAACCTCTCTAGCATCATCTCGAGCTGCTTTTTCTTCATCCGGATCAAGGAGACTATCTGCTTTTGGGCCTATATCAAATATATTATCGCCTCAATTGCCAGGAGCAATACCACAAGGAGAGTCAGAAGCTTGAGAATGAAGAGGACCTTGGGATGAACAAGGGATGACGGAGACTCTTCCTCGAATTCGGAACTGCTTGGTGCATAATTGAACAATGAACCGAGATCCTCGACACCAGCATCAAAAGCCTGCTCGTGATCTTCTTGAGAGCAATCACCGCATCCGGGCGCCTTTTTCGACTCTGTGTCTGTCTCTTGATCTCCAATGTCAATCTTTTGAGCATCCCTCTCCTGCACCGGAGGCTTCTCCTGATCCTCTCCGGAAAAGAGAAGCTGACCTGAACCCTGGCTGGCCATGTCAGACTTGATTGTCACGAGGAAGCCATCGTCAACGTCTTTTGTCTCGTATGCCGGGATCCTGATGCCACCCCGGCAGCCGTCAGCCAAAATCAGCTCCTTTGCCTTGATATTCTCCTCAAAAATCATCTCATCAGATGTCATATCTTCAGAGTTCTGGACCTCAGACATGAAATCTTCAGTTCCAGCCTCTTCAACTATATCACCTTCAGGTATCTTCTCTTCAGAAACCCCCTGAACTGACAGGTCAGCTTTTGCTATGTGCTGCATTGCCGGCGATAGACGCAGATCTTCATCCCATTCCAAGGTCTCGCGATCCTCTTCGATGCGCTCCAGTAAGTGGGCTGCTAATGCCCCGGCAATGGCAAGAATTGCTGATCTCTCGTCCCCGCTGGCAGCCGGTCTGCCGCTCTTCTCGCATTCGTCTTCCTGGATCTCTTCTCCTGATTTTGAAGCAGACCTCCTCAGAATTGCCGCAGCTTTTTCAATCAGCTCTGCAGAGCGCCTCGCTTTCTCGGTTCCAGAAATAGCAAAATATTTTTTTGAAGATTGAAGCTCTGATGCAGCCGCCTGGAATCTTTCGGCAGGATCCTTTCCAGACCTCTCAGCCTCAATCCCGGCGTTGATGCTCTTGAGAGCCCGATAGAGAAATTCTGCTATTTCCTCTGATTCAAGACCATTGGCAGCTCCCAAAAGATACTCTGTGGAATTGGTGATGGCACGGCTCTTCGGCATTTCATCCTCAGAAAGAGACCCAAGACTGTAGATCTCCTTCATTGCAAAGAGGGTTCTCTGGAGTTCGAGGATCATGGCCTTCTTGTCATCTTTTGCATTAGCTCTTGCACTGTCCAGGGATTTCATGGCTTTGTCCACAAGCACGAGCGATCTCGCGTCAGAGGCCTGATTGGAGATCTGGCAGAGATAGGCCTGACTTTTGGCCAGGAGAGATTTCATCTGAATCTCATCATTTCCTTCGTCAAGGGTGCTCGCGATATCTTGATAACGATCTGCTGCAAGTGCGAAGAGACGAGAGGCCTCTCGCCTCTGCTGCTCTCCTGAGGCGTCTCTGTTCTCCTCGCGAGCCTCAGCTTGCTGCAAGGAGTCTTCAGCCAGAGAGGCATAGGTTCTGGCAAGGCTGTAGAGAGCATTCTGATAGTCAGGTCTGGCCTGCCTGGATACGAGAAGAACTGACCTTTCAAGTGGCTCGCGAGCCGCAAATGGCTCATTCATCTGGAGGAATGTTCGTCCCAGGTTGGACAGAGCTACGCCAAGGCTCGAGCATTCGCCCATCTCCTCGAATATTGAGACGCTGGACTGAAAATAGCTGAGTGCCTCATCCCAATCCATTCTCTCCCTGGCAATTCTTCCCAAACGATCGAGCACCCAGGCTGCACTTTTCCGGTCTCCCAGCTTCTGAAAGTCAGAGAGGCTCTTCTCAAAGTACCGAGCAGCCAGATCATTCTCACCCATATCAGCATATATCCTTCCAATGCTGCCAGTCATCTGTGCAATGCCCAGATCGTCGCCTGCTTCTTCAAATGTCTTCAGGCTCTGGTAAGAATGTTCTATGGCTGAATTCCACATCCCATTCTGCCTGTATGCCGAGCCCAGGTTTCCGAGGACATGAGCAAGACCAGTCTGATCCCCCTCAGTTTTGAAGATCTCAGCCGCTTGCTTGTAGTAAAACTCTGCTTTGGCAAGATCGCCCTGGATCGCATGAGCCTGGCCCAGGTTATTTTGCAGTACCGGTCGCAGCACCGAATCATCGCAGATGGATAGAGCCCTTTTGTATGTATCTGCAGCTATTGCGGGCTGCCCCGCCCTCCGGCAGATATCGCCAAGCCTTTTCACCTCATAAACATCCTGGAGGTTCTCAGAAAGTTCGCGACAGATACGCTCATCTATTCTGCCCTTTCTGCTGCCATCCAGCAGTTTGCCTACAAGCTTCGGACAGCACCCCTCAATGGCACAGTTATCGATTTTTTTTAGGCCATCTCCCCCCTTAAAAAAAGATTCATGAATTTCCTGAAGAACTACCAGTTGATCCATAGAGTATAAGATAACTTATATCTTTATATAGTTTTTGAATATATCGATTTTATCGACTGCAACGCAGCTTGCTTGAGATCCTCCTTGAAGAAGCCTTTTATATCTTGGCCGTAAGTGCTTTTTGGAGATTGCTGATGGAGTTTACTGCACAGGAAAAATACGAATTTAAGCGCCTTCTCGATGGCCTGAGAGGAAAGACCGGCCGGGGGACGGAGCTCATATCCCTCTACATTCCTCCTGACAAGCAGATCTCGGATGTGATGAGCCAATTGCGTGAGGAGTACGGACAGGCAGCCAACATAAAGTCTCGTGTCACCAGGCTTTCCGTGCAGGGCTCCCTTGAGTCGGCCATGTCCCGGCTGAAGCTTATACCCAAGCCGCCTGCTAACGGCGTGGTCCTGTTCATAGGTGCCGTCGATGTGGGAGCCAATAAAACCGAGATGTACAGCGTGGCAATGGAGCCGCCCGATCCGATAGTCACATATCGATATCATTGCGATTCTTCATTTCTCCTGGCACCTATGGAAGAGATGCTGGCCGACAAAAAGACCTTTGGCCTGGTAGTCATAGATAGACGAGAAGCGGCCATAGGCGTTCTGAAAGGAAAATATATCGAGCCCCTAAAGCACCTCACCTCCACGGTGCCAGGCAAACAGAGGAAGGGCGGCCAGTCCAGCCACCGTTTCCAGCAGCTTCGCCTGATCGCCATCCATGACTTTTACAAGAGGGTAGGAGAATCTGCTACAGAAGCATTCCTGCCAATCGATCCCAAGGATCTTCAGGGCATACTGGTGGGTGGGCCCTCCCCAACCAAAGAGGAGTTTATCGAGGGCGGCTTTTTGCATCATGAGCTGCAGAGAAAGGTGCTGGATGCCCTTGATGTCTCATACACAGATGAGTCAGGACTCTACGAGCTGGTAGATGCCGCTCAAGATAGGCTCCTCGATCTGGAGCTGACCCAGGACAAGGTGGTCATGCGCCGCTTCATGAAAGAGCTGGTATCAGACAAGGGCCTCGCGGCTTACGGTGATAGAGAGGTTCGCAATAACCTGGAGCTGGGTGCAGTGGAGGTTCTTCTTCTATCCGAGGACCTAAGAAAGACATGGGCAAAGATCGCCTGCACCAACAGGGGATGCGATTACACTGACAGTCGTATCTACGCCGGTGCCTCTACCCCACTCGAAAATTGTCCGAAATGCGGCAGCGCTCTCTCAATCGTCGAGGAAGAGGATATAGTATCCGTTCTATCCAAGCTGGCTGATCAGAGCGGCGCCGAGGTTAAGATCATCTCTACTGAGTTCGAAGAGGGCGTCCAGCTTTACAAGGCCTTCGGAGGAATTGCAGCCATCCTCAGATTCAAGACCAGCCACATCTAGGAGCGATGAGAACGATCGAGGTAGTAATTTGCTCATCAGTTCGGCCAACTGAGCGCGTGGATAAGGTTGTTTCCGCCATTGAGAATATCTTTCCCGGCCTGATCATGGACATTCGTTCTGACAAAATTGAGGCATACGATGGTCCCGATTCTCTCAAGAAGCTGCATGAACTCTTGAGAACGCAGCAGATCCTTGACACCGCCCGATCGGTAATGCTTTCCGGGCTCGCAGGAGACGTCATTGAATTCCGGCTGAACAAGCAAGCAGCGTTGATGGGATTCGTGAGCTTTCCGCCTGAAGAGGAACCACTGGGATCGTTTCATGTGAGGATCACTGGAGGCGAGAGGGTTATTGACTGGCTTGCGCCACACACAGAGAACTGCATTCCTGTCAAGGAGATAGATCTGAATGTTTAGCTTCTCATCCAGCAAGCTTGTGGACAGGCCTTTTGACTGGGCCTATCAACTGAAGGATCTGGGCTACAGCGGTTGGGAGATTGTCAACGAGGGAAGGCAGAAGCTGACAAAAGAGAACCTCACAGAGGCAAAGCAGATCGTCGAGACAACTGATCTCGTCATAACCATTCATCTGCCTTACTCAGACCTGAATCTGGCTTCGATCAACCAGCCCATCTGGGAGGAGACTGTGAAGCAGATGAAGAGCTGCCTGGACCTGTCAAGCGATTTTGCCCGTCTGGCTGTGCTTCATCCCGGCCATTTCTCGCCACTGGGCATGCAGATGCCTGACGCCGCATGGTCCCAGAGCATCCTGGGCATCCAGCGGATTTGCGATCATGCTGCTCAGCTTGACATGCAAATCGCTGTGGAGAACATGGTCAACATGCCGGCGATTTTAGGCCGCAGGCCGGAAGAGGTCTTGGGGATAATCGAGACCGTGGACCGGGAGAATGTGGGATTCATATTCGATGTGGGCCATGCAAATACCAACGGCAATGTTGAGGATTTCCTTGAGTTCAAGAACAGGATCATTCATGCTCATGTGCACGACAACCACGGTGAGAGAGACGAGCACCTCCCTGTCGGAAACGGCACAGTTCCCTGGAAAAAAGTTGCCGAGGCTTTTAAAGATTATAATGGCCGGATAGTAACAGAGTCTCGCTCTTTAGAGGAAGGGCAGAGGTCAGTAAATCGCCTGAAGAAATTGATGAATAAATGATCATATTTATAACGCCATGTCCATCTTTGAGAGTCTATCAAAAAGCATGCTGGATGGCTTTGATGCCAAGGATCATGCAAGAGAGGTGGCCTTCAGCCTCTCTCGAGAAACGATTCGCCGCTGTTCGTCAGCCATTCGTTCTGTGCACAGGAACGATCTGTCCTCAGCCGAGAGGCTCATGGGTGAGGCAGGCCTATGCCTTGATAAGATCCGAGAGGTTCTCAAGGATCATCAGGATGTGCGTTATGCAGGATTTGTGGACGGAGCTGAACAGGAGTATGCAGAAGCTAGAAACGTCTATTCCATCACCACAAGACATCGAATCCTCACCCCTGAAGAAGTTGGTGTGGAGCCGGTAAACTACCTCGGGGGTCTCGGAGATGTCACAGGTGAGCTGCGCCGTCACATTTTGGATCTAATTCGCGCCGGGAGGGCAGAGGAAGGAGAATATTTCCTAGAGGTCATCGAGGAGATCTACTACCTGCTCATGCTCTTCGACTATCCCGATGCCATCACCCGCGGGCTGCGGCGCAAGAGCGATCTGGCCAGAAGCATGCTTGAGAGGACGAGGGGAGACCTCACAAATGCCCTGAAGCTATCCGAGGTTCAGCAGTCGCTTCTCCAATTTAAAGATCCCAAAAATCAATAATAAAAAGACATAAAACGATCCAATTAATTCCAGGAGAATCAAGAGCATGAAGTTTGATCCCAGCCAGATTAAAGAGGCTGCCAGGGAGGATTTTGACAAGACCTGGCAGCAGGGAAGGGAATATCTCGGAAAGCCATCACTAAATGAGAGATATCCCAGAAACAGCTTTTCTTTTGGGACAGTGCATCCCATATTCGATACAGTTCAGAAGCTTCGAGAGGCCTACATCCGTCTGGGCTTCTCCGAGGCCATGAATCCTGTGATGGTAGATGCCTCCGACGTCTACCGCCAGTTCGGATCCGAGGCTCTGGCAGTCCTAGACCGTTGCTTTTACCTGGCGGGTCTGCCGAGGCCGGACATCGGCATGTCAGAGGAGAGGATATCTCAGGTAAACGCCCTCATGGGCCGCGAGCTTTCTGAAGACGAGGCAGAAGCCCTCCGCCAGATCCTGCATGGCTACAAGAAAGGAAAGGTTGAGGGCGACGATCTGGTTTCTGAGATATCCAAGGCATTGGGTGCTCACGATGCCCTCATCTCGGTTGTTCTCGAGAAGGTCTTTCCAGAGTTCCGGGAGCTGAAGGCTGAGGCCACCAGTCGGACGCTGCGGAGCCACATGACATCGGGATGGTTCTTGACTCTGTCCAATCTCCATTACAGGAGAAAGCTTCCTGTGAAGCTCTTCTCAGTTGACAGATGCTTCCGGCGGGAGCAGGCAGAAGACGCAGCGAGGCTGATGAGCTACTATTCAGCGAGCTGCGTGATCATGGATGAGGATGTTAGCATCGAGAACGGAAAAGCTGTCGCAGACGCGTTGCTCAGCCAGTTCGGATTTGAGAAGTTTCAGTTCCGGCCAGACAACAAGAGGAGCAAGTACTACACTCCCGGAACACAGATCGAGGTTTACGCCTATCACCCGGGCCTTGCCGGATCGGACACCAAGTACAAGAGCGGTTGGGTAGAGGTAGCGACATTTGGAATTTACTCGCCGACCGCACTCTCTCAGTATGATATCCCATATCCAGTTATGAACCTGGGGCTGGGCGTTGAGAGAATAGCCATGATCTTGCATAACTCCCAGGATATGCGAGCCCTTTCTTACCCGCAGTTTCAGACGAACTGGGCTTTCACAGCTAGGGAGATGGCACAGATGATTACGGTTGAAAAGGCCCCGGCCACATCAGCCGGCCAGGCCATATCTGAGGCCGTGGTTGCAGTCTGTTCCGAGCATGGGGATACGCCGTCGCCCTGCCAATTTGTCGCCTGGGAGGGAGAGCTGTTTGGGAGGAATGTCAGGGTCTCTGTTGTCGAGCCTGAGGAGAACACTAAGCTGTGCGGACCGGCAGCCAACAACGAGATAGTAGTGCACAAGCAGAACATCATGGGAATTCCCAGAACATCCCGATGGGAGGAAGCCTTCAATGAGGGCGTGACTACTGGGATCAGGTATATCGATGCCTTTGCCGCTTTCGCCGCTTTTGAGATCGAGGCTGCGACCATGGCCGGCAAGGAGTCTGAAACGCGGGCTCGCATAGTGAGAAGCCCTGGAGACATCAATATCAAGATCCATCCGGCTCTCGAAAGATACATCACGAGCTACAAACACAAGATGGACCTGAGAGGACCTGTGTTCACAACGGTGAAGAGCGAGATTCTGCCATCGTCCTGAAGGCCAATTAAATCTTTGAGGGATTCATGAAGAATGCATCTGCCAACGCAAATGCCAAGCAACTCGCCGGTGAGGCGGCAGCCGATCTGGTGAAAGATGGCATGGTTGTAGGACTGGGTACCGGCTCGACTGTAGCCTGGACCATCAAGCGGCTGGGCCAGAGGATCAACGAGGAGGGACTCAAAATTCTAGGCGTTCCAACCTCGTTTCAGGCCGAGAACCTGGCCATAGCTTCAGGAGTTGACCTCACGACGCTCAATGTACACCCCATTCTGGATCTGGCCATTGATGGAGCAGATCAGGTGGACGCCAAATTATTTGTCATCAAGGGAGGAGGAGCGGCACACACTCGTGAGAAGGTTGTAGCCTGCTCAGCACGGCGGTTTGTGATAGTTGTCGATGAGAGCAAATATGCCGAAAAGCTCACCTGGCCGGTGCCGGTGGAGGTCCTGCCCTTTGCCCTTCGGCTGGTTGAGCGAAAGCTCGGAGATCTTGGAGCAGAGCCGGTGCTGCGGATTGGCAAGATGAAAGACGGACCGGTGATCACGGATAACGGCAATTTTGTTGTCGATGCGAACTTCGGTGCAATCGAGGACCCGGAGGAACTGACAGCTCTGTTGTGCAGGATTCCAGGTGTCATAGAGCACGGCATATTCGACAATCTCGACGAGCTATACCTGGCACGCGAGGATGGAGTGGAGATAATTAGAAGAGCCTGAAGTGTACCATCACTATTTTATGACGAACGATAATCATGCAGATGGAGGAGATATAAAATGAAAACCATCATAATTTCCGTTCTGGCCTTGATTGCCCTGACATGCAGTTGCAGCTCATTGGAACCGATTTCAATCAGCCAAGACAGTAGCATGTCAATTCTGTCCAACATAACAGAGAATCAGGACAATTCGTCTGTAATGAACAGCAGCATCAACCAGAGCCTGAACAACCAGACCGCGACCGAGAACATCAGTCGGAGTAGCAGCTCTAAATCGGATCTGTGGAGCTGGGGTACTATTCCAGAAGGATACGAGCTGAATAAAAACGGCACCCTGACCAAATTGACAGATGAAGAATGGAAGCCGTCCATTTGAGGAGGCGAATAAGCAGATGCAATGGCACAAAAAATGCTCGGCATTGATGCTGGCAGTCTGCGTCGTTGCTCTGTTTATTGGATGGCACTTCTTTTCGCAAGATCATTCTGACGCAACTTACGGTGGCACAGCCCAGGCCGTAGTCATCGACCAAGAATGGAATGTATCAGAGAATGGAATTTTGCAATATCAAGTCACTCTGTCTCAATATAATATCAGCCCGCCAAAGATCGATGGCAACAGCACGGTTTCGCTTGTCCTGTTCGACAGCCGTATGACGCCAATATCAGCACTCTTGAGAATCCCCAAAAATCAGACGAATGATTGTGGAACTCGTGACTGTAATGACAGTTTCCCTGGAATTGTTCTGCTGCCAGGAGCCACAGTCAGCAAAGAAGCAGAACAAGGGCTGGCCAGGCGTCTGGCTGATCTCGGATATGCTAGCATCACCCTGGACCAGAGAAATCTAGGCGGCATAGATCCCCAGAGCGATCTGCAAATGTTTCTGAAGGGAATGGAGCCCACAGAGCATAAGATGGTCTGCGATGCAATGGCTGGGGCCGAGATACTTCGCCGTCAGCCAGAGATAGATCCAGAGCGCATCATCTATGTCGGAGAGAGCAATGGAGGGCGATTTGCAATCATTGCCTGCGCTCTGGATGCCCGGAGCAAGGGCGTTATAGCCATCAGCACCTGCGGCTATGGAACTGATCTTGCAATAGCTTCGGCTGGTGGCGTTGTGGACAAAGAGACTGCCCGGTTCTACAGGTCCATCGACCCAGAGAGCTACCTTAACATGATAGCTCCAAGGCCACTGGTCATGATCCACTCACGAAATGATTCCGTCATATCATTCCAACTGGCAGAACAGACCTATCTCCTGGGGTTGCAGCCGAAGAGACTGCATGCGGTAGGATGCAGCGGTCACGGATTCTGCCCTGAGATGGGCGATGCTTTGAAGGAAGAGCTGGCAAGGATGAAAATTTCATCGGAAATCGCGAGGAACCAAAATTGCCCACCCAAAAAAACATAATTGTGATATTTTAGGAGAAACCGATTCAAATGAATGAGAATTATTCAATCACAGGGACATTGTTATTGATAGCTGTTCTTGCGGGTCTTCCCTCTGCAGAGTGCGCCGACGACGACATTCTCTTTCAGGTCTCGACAATCGATGCTCTGATGCAAGGCGTCTTTGACGGATTCTACAGCTTCGATGATCTCAAGACGCACGGCGACTTCGGCATAGGGACCTTCGATTCCCTGGAGGGCGAGATGATCGCGCTCGACGGGAACTACTATCAGATCAAGTCTGATGGTGTTGCCTATCCGGTGACCGGCAATATGACTGCGCCCTTTGCTACAGTAACCAGTTTTGATGTAGACCAGACCATAGCTATCCAGAATGCCAGCAACTTCACCGAGCTTTCAAGCCAGCTGGACAGAGAGCTGCCGTCCAGGAACGTATTCTACGCCATAAGAATCGAGGGGACCTTTCCGTACGTCAAAACCAGGAGCATTCCTGAACAGGTCAAGCCCTACCCGCGCCTGGCAGATGCAGCCAAGACTCAGTCCGTCTTCGAGATGCACAACGTCACCGGAACTGTGGTGGGCGTCTGGGCTCCTGATTTCGTCAAGAGTCTCAATGTGCCGGGGTACCATCTGCACTTCATAACCGAGGACAGAAAGTCCGGAGGGCATATCCTCGATATTGCTGTGGACGAGGCTGAGGCCTGGGTGGATGTTACCGGCGGATTTGCAATGGAGCTTCCAACAACTGGCGACTTTTACGGCGTGGACCTGACTCAGGATCTGCAGGAAGAGCTGGAGAAGGTTGAGAAGTGAGTGGAAAGGCCAATTATCGTCTCGTTTCTGAGATCACCAAGAAGCAACGCGAAATCTTGGATGCTCTTCATACGCGTGCCTGAAAAATGGAGAAGTAAGACCTGACTCATCTTTTTAATCCAGGTGCATTTGCTACAATCTTCTATGCCGTAAAGTATTTAATCAGTACAGAACATATCGTCATTTGCCGTAGGAGTGGGCGGCGTTCAGCGTCTTGGAAGTGAGTGCTGCATGAGATAATGAGCCTCGGCTATGCTCCTGCCAAGATGAAATGAGTGAGTAAAATGCACAATGGTGAGGTATATGATCGAGACAAAAGTTTTTTTTAGTGCAGCAGTTTTAATCGTTCTGACAGCACCAATCCTGGCAGAACTGCCATCAAACGCAGTAAGCACCAGTCGAGGGTCCGCCGACTATTCTATCAACAGAACCATAATCAATCCCAATGATCCTGGTTTTATCTGGGGCAACCCGCAGGCCATAGAGCTGACCAGCCTGGATTCAGGAGTCTTTGAAAGTCCTTCATTCAAAATGACTCCGGGCGGCCTGATGTCGGACATGTACACATCAAGCATCAATGCCTTCCGCAGATCTGACCCGAATGCAGGTGCCAGCAATGCAACCAGGAAGACGGCACTGGTGGGACTGGTCAATATTCAATACAACATGCCAAGCAATAGCACATGAGGATATAGTTCAGGCTATGCGACTCCGACAGTTCGCAATCCAAATCATTTTTTTTGCGGCTATTCAGCCATGTGTCACTGGCGGTCTAAAAATGCTTAATAGTGGTGGAATAAATATTAGCACAATAATGTTCGCATCATTATAGTCACTCCAAGTTAGCCATCGGAAATAGCGAAAAGGTGACCACTCCCGCCAATGAATTGGCGGGCATCTAGGCTTTTGCCACAGACTGTAGCCCCAGTCTGAGAATGTTTTGAAATTGTGGACTCTGATAGATAGATCCTTTTTGACTATTTGACCACAGTTTGAGCACATCTGAGATGTATTAGCAGGATTGACCAATACCACTTTCCTACCAGCATCTTCCGCTTTGTACGAAGTGTACTGTATCAGTTTATTCCAACTTGCATCCAAGATGCTCTTCGCCAGGTTGTGATTATGAACCATTTTGGTTATATTCAGATCTCCGAATGGTTAGCCTCTTGACAACCCC
>Ga0074198_1000158_pt1 | contig 95862 bp, 94 predicted proteins | sample EPASupsiteSAE323_FD_64527 | JGI IMG/M metagenome (GOLD analysis project Ga0074198, IMG submission 64527) | Bioremediated contaminated groundwater from EPA Superfund site, New Mexico - Sample SAE3-23 | ecosystem: Environmental > Aquatic > Deep subsurface > Groundwater > Contaminated ... | reverse complement strand
TGATGAGCGATTCCTCGCAGATACCCGAGCATGAGAAATGATGGACATGGGGTATCATCCTCATACTCTTCTATGATCTCTCCATCTGTCAGGATATGCAATATATCCTCTGATGAAATGCCACGTTCGAACATTCTCACCCGAGCATGTGCCGAGAAAATTATCGAACGCGTTTGAGCAAGTGATTGGATGGTGGATAATGAGTTCAATTGCAATCCTCGGGTGTTGAGATATTCCTTATGATCTTCATCTCATATGGTTCCAGCCTGTTTCTTGAATGATGAGGGTCAGGGATGCTTCCCTACTCTACAATGTTGGAAGATAAGGTATCTGAATAATTATTGATGTGATGAAAGAAAATATCAGAGCCTTATCAAAATGTTTAGTCCCTGAACTTTGTGTCTTCCTGGAATACCTCGAAGGAAGGCGTCATCAGGCATTTTGAGGAGTTCTGACTCGGGATTTTTACTCCTCAGCATCGCTCGTGCCCGGGCGATCTCAAGCGGGTCCAGGTCTTCAGGAGTAATTCCTGCAACTGGTTATCCACTCCAGTCTAATGCTCCGGTTGATGCCTTCATGGATGCAAATGCAGCCGGGTCCATCGGCATGCAGTTTTTCAGAGCCCGCTGTTTGAACAGACCCTGTGATGTACTGTATGGGGGGGTTGCTCCCTTTCGGAATCCGGACGATGAGGAGATGGCCGGTCCCTTCAGGGACGTTCAGTTCCTCGACCTCGGCCTGGATATGGGGGTTGGTCCGGTCAAATATTCCCCTTCGCCATGTGTCGAGATTGTACCCTTTTGCCCCGTGAATAGCCTCTGAACGCCCGAGTGTTTTATCTGAGACCCCAAAGACAACGACTCCTCCATCAGCGTTAGAGAAACAGACCGCATACTTGATGGCAACTTTCATATCGCCTTTCGGATCATCCCATGGTATAAGCGAGAATGTTGGACTCAAGATCATCGGCTATAGAATGATCCAGGTGATCCAGAAGACGGAGGATGTCATCGTTTGTGGGGATGGTCATGGGTTGGGTCTAACCTATATGTTGATTGAGGTATTCGAAAATTGATTGGTGATGAAAGGTGTCAATACACGTTAAACAGTGGAGAGTATCATGACATTTTTGACGATGTGTCAGCATTTATGCAGGTAACTCGATCTCTCCTGCTGCAAGTGGTCTGACACAGATCTTCCCTGTATGAACCTCCTGCATCACCTTATCGATCTTCTCAGAGGTTTCATAGGAAAACCATGCTTCTCCACATCGTTCGCAAACCCATGCCGGAACATCCTTGATCACAATCACCTGATCATGAACCCGTGCCATGAATTCGGTCTTTCCTTCTTTCATCTCACCTTTACAGAACTGGCATACTCCTGGTTTCATACTTTTTCACCTCCTTAATCGATCATTGGTCCAGCTTTCATCCGGATGATACACCGTGATTATTTTGATGTGATCTGCACAGCACCCAACAACCACATGATGAGCGATTCCTCGCAGATACCCGAGCATGAGAAATGATGGACATGGGGTATCATCCTCATACTCTTCTATGATCTCTCCATCTGTCAGGATATGCAATATATCCTCTGATGAAATGCCAGGTTCGAACATTCTCACCCGAGCATGTGCCGAGAAAATTATCGAACGCGTTTGAGCAAGTGATTGGATGGTGGATAATGAGTTCAATTGCAATCCTCGGTTGTCGAGATATTCCTTATGATCTTCATCTCATATTGTTCCAGCCTGTTTCTTGAATGAGTAGGGTCAAGGATGCTTCCCTACTCTACAATGTTGGAAGATAAGGTCTCTGAATAATTATTGTTGTGATGAAAGAAAATATCAGAGCCTTATCAAAACGTTTAGTCCCTGAACTTTGTGTCTGCTTGGACTGCCTCGATGCCTTTCAGAAAGGCATTATCTAACAATTTGAGGAGTTCGGGTTTATTGTGAATCTGGATAATGAAGAGATAACCTGTGTTATCAGGGGGTTTTAAGTTCTTCGGCCTTTGCTTGGATATGAGGGTTGGTCCTGTCAAATATTCCCCTTCGCCATGTGTCGAGAATTTACCTTTTTGCCCCGTGAGTCGCCTCTGAACGCCTGAGTGTTTTATTTAAGAACATGAAGAGAACTGATGCCTCAATCTGCGTATTCGATGGCTACTTTCAGATCGCTTTTCGGACCATCCCAGGGTATATGCGAGAATTTTGGCTGGAATGTTCCAATTGACTCAGAAAGCGGAGAATGTCATTGTTTGTGGGGATGGGGCTATGGGAATTTTAACTAGATTAACACAAACTTTTTTTCAAGTAATGGTGGTTATTAACGAATCCTACACAATATATATCCATGGGCATCGGAATAAAATCAAAAATATATTTCAAAGGTATACAAGATCAGATCATTATCGAAGTCGTTAAAAAAGCAATGTTATGTGATAATGATTATGAATTTCGGATGTACACGCTGTTTTTACAAAATTACTTGGTCCTTCCAGATGAAAAATCCAATGAAGAAAAAAATCACATAATTTCTCTAGCAATTAATGAATTAAGAGATCATATAACTAAAAAAATAGACCAAATAACCAAGGGAGACATCGTAAAGGAAATTTGTTCAATCTATGGCAGTTATTCAAAGCCAGCAGAAAATCAGTTTTTTATATTAATACCCTCAAAAATACGCCATAATCCACAAGGACCAACTGAAATTGTTATAAAAAATACGGTTATAAATCTTATATCCTCAAATAATATAGATTCAACATTTATTTTTGAGGATGAGTTTCATTATGTGATTTCTCGGGGAGATATTCAACCGTATTTTAATGGTGGTGAAGTATCCTTTTTTCAATTCTCAATAATGGCTGGTAATAAATACAAAGCTGCTGAAAAAGCTATAAAAATTTTTGAACTTTATCGTTCAATAGTAAATTTTTCATATAGATATCATACTATCACTCACCAATATGGGAAAATTGAATCCCTTTCTCTCATAAGAAAACCCATGTTTGTATTTATTTTCAATAGCGAAAAAAAATGCATATCCGAAAATTTAGACCATTATCCAATATTTAATGGCTCAATTCAATCTGAATTCGATCTTGCACGCGAGATGAATATGAAGCAAGGATTAGTTAACCTGGTAATTAACACGATTAATAGTGCTTCTTCAGATCTGATTGACATGATCTGTGATTTAATAACACTTCTAAATAATGCACTAGATAATTATTACGATCCAAAAATCTGTAGTATAAACTTGTGGTTAATTTTTGAAATCGCTGCCATGAAAGAGGAGGACGAAAAACATATTGTAATACCTCCTTGAATTGCATCATTATGTAATAATCGTGACATTATCGAAGGGATATTAAATTATTTCAGGATTCAAAGAAATACATATGTCCATAAAGGAAAAACTGATCAATTCAACATTCTAGATAATGATATATATCGAGGAATTGCAGAAGATTTAATATTATATCTAATTACTAATGCTCACACCCTTCGAACAAATGATGGATTAAGGCAGAAATATCAGTAATTAAAATCTGTATAAATTAGATCATATCTTCAAAAGTATATGGTTCAATAAAAACTCTGATATTTTTAATGAAGATGTTAATATATGATTTTTTTGTTAGTACCAGTATTAACTATAATAACTCCTTTTTTTATCTTATTATTCCCCTCCGAATTTGGGATTTTTGGAGATAGTATACCCGGAATAATCACTGGTTTATTGACTAGTGCCATAGTGACAATTTTACTCATCAATTATGTCTATAATAAAAATCAACAAATTGAACTTGAAAACTCTCTTAAGTCATTATATCTGGAAATTCTTTTTAATAGAAAGCAACTATCCAAATTTGAAGACGAAGCCGTCCGAATAAAAAAGTATTGGGCAGTTTTAAAAAATAATAAATTCGCACAAATTCAGTGGGAAATTTTTCAAAGTGATTTTGATAATAAACCTTTTTCCTGTGTTGAAACTTTAGTTTTTCATGGAAAATCATGGATCTCTCCGAAAGGAGTGAGTTCACGGCAGACATACCAAGATAGTAGGTACCTGTATCAATTTTTATCTGACAATGTATTTCAAGCATTTATTGCCCGTGGACATCATCTAAAAATCAATGGGTGTGATCGGTCTGGGGCCAATAATGAATGGGATAACCTTTCGTTGCTCTATAAACACTTTAATGAATTTAATGAGATCACACAAAAAATAGAAGATAACGTAAGTGTCTTTTTAGGAAATGTTCTAAATTGGGTAAAAAATCATAATTATCCGTGTGATACTACATACAATGACCTTCAGTCTCTCTTTTTTATTACATGTGAAGGATATCGAATTGTACCTTTAAATTTGAAAAAAACCTCATATATTGGCTTAGGAAAAATACCAATTAATGATCCGGATCTGACCCTTCAAGGCCAGCCAATAAGCATGGAAGAACGAGTTTATATTACTTCAATAAAACTTTCGGACGAAGTAATATTTTCCATACCATTAACAGAAGAACAAACAATCCTTCCATATTTCATATATCCATATGAGACTCCTGTAACTTTCACTGAATATATTGACCGATGTAATGAATTTTTAATTACATCGGGAGATATACAGAGAAGGGAAATCGAGAAATACTTCGTAGCCTTATTTCAAAGTGAGAACATTGATCAAATCCCCCCATTTAAGAAATGGAAAGAGAAAATGTTGGTTAAATATTAATCATAGAAATAATGATCAGCCTCCCCTCTCCTACTCTTTTTTCTCCTCATAGTAATACTAGCAATTCTCCCGGATCTTACTCCTTATCTACTCTTTCCGATCATCCCCCTCTCCCTCCTCAACCTCCGGGCAGTCCTCAATCCGGACCTTGGATATCTGCTTCTTGAACAAACAACAGTACAACCGTTTCCCGGACTTCCAATCTTTCCGGGTGAGATGCGGGCAATTTCTCTCCTTGCAATGAGAACCATGAGCCCTGGGCTAGAGACTCATAAACTCACCCGCTCAGAAAGAAAACCGGAAGGGCAGGAGTTCAGATAACCCGAAACAATCCCGGCTGCCTGACATATTCTCCTTCGTTTCCCCCGTCTTTTGTTCTGGGCCGGACCGATCATCTCCCACACAAGATGAGGGTACTGCCTGACAGCACACCAGGAGGTTGCCGGCCTCATCCAAATCTCCGGACACTAAAAACCCGAAATTGTATCGTGACCAGAATATCTCTCCCCGGAAATCACCAGACTCCGGGAATGGTCCATATGTTCCAAATCCAATCCACTTCCATGACCCCATGATTAGGTAGGGGCCGATATACACCATAAACATCTATTTTTCCTTAAACCAAAGTTTTTCTGTAGCTTGCACTTCCCATGTATAACACTGGTCACATAATCACATGTACTGCTCTTCATCCCACCAGATGATTCGGGATGTCACATACATGGCACCTCCCGGGATCTTTCCCGATTTTGATCATCGCCGTGGTATCTATCGCTCCAGGGATCGTCGTAATCTGTTTTGATACCAGCCTTTTAGCCACATCATAACAGTTCTTGCAGAGCATCCAATATCCACTCTTCCACCGAGATGAATTCCTCGATCTTCACCTCGGCAAGTTTCATCGGGATATAGTATGGGGGATCGAGAGGGGTGTTAATGAACCAATTGAGATTTTCATAAAATAATTGAATATATAGCAGTTGAAATTAGAAAACGAACATATTCGTTAAATAGTTGGTTAAAAGATAAAAGTAAATACAAAAATGTTTTACAAAAAAGATATGCCCCAGCCCGGATTTGAACCGGGGACAACCAGATCTTCAGTCTGGCGCTCTCCCAGTCTGAGCTACTGAGGCGTGCTTATACAAGTGAGATCCAGATCTAATTAAAACTTTCTCAGCACTAATTTTCCGGATCATACGAATAAAATTTAAAAGATCATTACCGCCTTAATTAAAACCTCTGAAGACTGACATATACTTAATGTTCTTCTTTAAAAAGAGGAAGAAACCGGATACAACCAGGATATCTTCTGAAATAGCTTTGAGAAGGTCAAAAATAATTCATCTTACTCATAATGATTTCGACGCAGTAGGCGCAGATGCAATCCACCGGATACGATTCAGGGAAGAGGGAGTATACACAATCTTCAGTTCGGTGGGAAAATACCCTGTTTACCTGGAGATAATTTCCCAGATACCAGGCAATGGGGACACTCTTTCCATAAGTGATCTCTCTTACAAAAGAGGAGTAGAGCAGTATTTACGTCGGATAAAACAGAAAGGCTGGCGAATAGAGTGGCGTGACCACCATCGGTGGCAACCGGATGAGATTGTCCTTATTAAATCCATAGTTGATTTTCTTCATATCGATACAGGAAAATGCGCATGCGGTATTTGTGCCGGTGATCTTACACCTGATGATACGGTATCCGGAGAGATTGCATCTGTAGTATGTGATTATGACCTCTGGAAACATCAGGATCCGCGGTCATCAGTGCTCGGGCTTGTTCTCCAGCGGCATAAAAACCGGGATCATGTAAGGGATATGCTTATACTCGGTGTATTCCAGGACAATCAGATACGTCGTGAATATGAAGACATAGTCCGAGAGATGCGAAGAATAATGCAAAGGACAAAGCAATCCTCCAGCATCCTGGGCAAAAAGTGGAAGACTGTCGTTGCCCCCATGTATGGATACCCTAGTGAAACTGCAGCATTCCTGCGCAAAGAATTGGGATCAGACATTGAAGTGCTTGTGTCTAAAACAGGAAAATTCTCAATAAGGTCAGTCCCACCTATAAGTCATAAAATTGCACGTGAATATGGTGGAGGAGGCCATCCTGAAGCTGCAGGAGGCTTTTTCAACTTTACATTCAAAGATAAACTTCTGCTTTGGTTAATTAAAAGAAACCGCTGGTTTACAAAAATTGCAGATTATGCAGATACTATAAAGTAACCTCTGCTGAACTTTTAAGCCTCTCCCAATAACTCTTTTCATCTCCTCTGGCATATCCTGCAACCGTTACATGATTGATATCAATAAACTCAAGCACTCTGGATAGATCCTTCTCCTCCGGATCAACAATTACCAGATCGCGGACATTGTAACTCTCTGACAGATTTGGAATAAGTGAAAGAGATTGAGAATCAATCACCAGTTTAGTAGTAAATTCCAATAACTCTATAAGTTCTCTCTCATCAGGTCCTAAAAGATAGATGGTGTTCTTAGTATTGGAGATCAGTTCAAGTTCGAGTAAATCCGGTTTTTTTGTCAGGATGACATGGCTTTTAATCCCGATATCTCTCAGTGATCTCAGGACTTTTCTATAACCTTCGCACAGTTCAGAAAAACCCTCTTCGTCATTAACACCCGGGGAACATTCAAGTACTCCGGGACTTTCATGAACTGAACGAATAAAACCCCCTTTCCTGACCACCATTGAATAATCACTAACAATTTCAGATGTATCAATTATCAAACCATTATCTGAATCCCATAAGAGGGCTTTATTCATCCTGGGCGTGGCATATTTTCCTCCTACTCCATATTCATCCAGATCTGAATCGTGTTGATATTTTCGTGATTGCAGCATCTGGAATGTAATTAGATCAGATTCGAAACCTCTGGCATCAGATATTAAAGAGGCTAGTTCATCAGCGGACGGAACATCAGGATCAGAACCTAGAGAGATAGATTTAAATTGTATTTTTTTACCCATTGTTGCCTTTGATCCATAAGGCTGCGGCTTTTAACCTGCGCCTGGTTATCATAAGTATCAGAGAAATCCACAGAGATGGGATCCAGCATGATCCCTTTCTCTGTATATTTATAGAATCGTCTTCAAAAATGTACGCAATGACCAGCCCGCTTCTTGTTACCTGTGGACTTCCGTATACCAACGGAAATTGTCACCTCGGCCATCTACGAACATATGTGCCTGCAGATTTTTTTGTAAGATTTATGAGGCTTAAAGGAGAGGAAGTGCTGTTCATATCAGGTTCGGATAACCATGGAACTCCTATCGTCGTAAGTGCCGAAAAAGAAGGATGTACACCGAGACAGTTATCAGAACGATACCACGCACACTTTGATGAGACCTTTAAAAGGATGCATGTGAATTTTGATCACTTCGGGATGACAGACGACCCTGCAACCCATGCCAGGACAACACATATTGTGAATCGTCTTATCGAAGGTGGTTTTGTTTATCCGAAGATCATTCAGCAGGCATACTGCACAAAATGCGAAAGGTTTCTTCCCGATCGATACCTGGAAGGTCTCTGCCCGTACTGCAAAAAACCTGCAAGGGGAGACGAATGTGATCAGGGATGTGGAAAACATCTTGAACCAGGAGAGATATTACAACCAACATGTAAGATTTGTGGAAGCAGGGCCGAGTACAGGGAACAGGAGCATTTCTTCTTCCGCCTGAGTGAATTCCAGGGATGGCTTAAAACCTTTCTTGGAGAACTCAAAGGAACTGATAACGCCATAAACTATGCAATGGGATGGGTCAACGAAGATCTTCATGACTGGTGCATCACGCGGACACTTGAATGGGGAGTCAAATTCCCCGGTCATGATGATCTCGTAGTTTATGTCTGGGTGGATGCCCCTATCGGTTATATTGCCTTTACTGAAGAGTGGGCTGAAAAAACCGGAAAGGACTGGAAGAATTACTGGTGCAGTGAGAAGACGCGGGTTACCCATTTCATAGGTCAGGATATCACCTACCATCACTGTATATTCTGGCCGGCCATGTTACATGGAGCTGGTTATGGAATACCCGATGCTGTTATCGCCTCGGGGATGCTCAAGATAGATGATCATAAATTCTCAAAATCCCGTGGATATGTAGTATGGACAAATGAGGATTACCTTGACCAGGGACTTGATGCTGATTATCTCCGCTACTACATGCTCACCTATACCAGCCATACAAAAGAGATGAACTTTTCCTGGAAACTCTTTCAGGAGAGGTTGAATAACGAAGTAATTAATAATCTGGGCAACTTTATCTACAGGTCACTTCATCTCTCCCATAAACAGTTTGGTGGGATCCCGGATGGAACAGTAGACCTGGAGATATTTGAACGGATAAAAGAGACTCTTAACTCTGTTACGTCACTTATCGGGTCTTATGATTTTAAAGGGGCTATAGATACCATACTCTCGCTCTCGGCATTGGGAAATACATATATCCAGACTAACGAACCATGGAAACTGGCAAAAACTGATCCTAATGCAATGAAACCGGTCATGAAGAACTGTCTTCAACTCGTAAAAGCCCTGACAATCCTTATCGAACCTGTTATGCCTGAAAAAGCATCTCTGATCTGGAAGCAGCTTGGACAGCAGGATCTTGTAACTTCGAAAGGACTTGAATTTGCACTTGAGGAGATTAATGCCGGTAATCTACCAAAACCCGATATCATCTTTAAAAAGATTGACGATAATAAAGTTGAAGAACTTGATAAATTACTGCGTAAAAGAATAGATGCCCTAACCTGTAGTGAAGAGCCGGAGATACCAAAAATCAGTATTGAAGAGTTTTCACGGGTAGAGATGAAGACTGCAAGAATTATCAGTGCTGAAAAGGTTCCAAAGTCTTCAAAACTCTTAAAACTCATTGTAGATACCGGGGATGAAATGAGGCAGATTGTAAGCGGTATAGCACAATTTCATGAACCGGATAATCTGGTCGGAAAAGAGGTTATTGTAGTTACAAATTTGAAACCAGCAAGAATTTTTGGAATAGAAAGTAATGGCATGATTCTTGCAGCCGGAGACGAAGCATCACTTCTGACACCTGCTATGCCGGTAAAGACAGGAACAAAAATCAGGTAATCTCTTTTTCAATGCTGCATATTGCATCATGGAGAATCTCTCTCGTTGATGCATCACTCTCTGATTCGAATGCCAGTTTTAATGGTAACAGTGCCCTCTCGTCCTGCTTCCCAATCAGCCCCGAAGCTGCAATCTTTCTGGTATATGAATGAGAATCAGATAGTAGCCCTATAAGGACCGGAACGACTCTCGGATCTTCCATCCCTCCAAGTGACTTTGCGGCCATGTATCTAACGTGATCTTTTTCATCTCTCGTCAGATCAATTAATGGGCTTATTGTCTCCGGATCTTTAATCAGACCTAATGCTTCAGATGCCCTGTACCTTATGACCCAGTCAGGATCAGAAAGAAGGGGTAAAAGTGATGGAACTGCGGTTTTTCCTTTATCAGCGATTTTTTGCATATTAAGTGCCCTTACATTTTTATCTTTATCCCATAGAGAAGAGATGCAGGATGAAATATCATTATCAGACATTAAAAAATTAATAGGATCAGGTTGTCCCGGAATTATAGCCGTGGTTCTGAGCCAGTTCAAAGAGACCATTCGCTGCTGTTCTCTGACGATCATAAATCTTTGTCGTAACATTCTGATCACCGGTATCACCAGTCACAGCATTAGTTGTCATGTGGACTTCAGCAGATCCTTTTGCCAGATTATTATCGGCATTTGTCCCGATTCCCTGGGCATCAAATCCATATCTCAGGTTAACAGGGACACTTGAACTCTCTGATATGGCTCTTGCGCCAATCTCTGTTACTGCTGAAACCTCCTCTACATTCATTACACTGCCTGCAGATACTGTTGCATCATAACCCGCCGATCCACCCGAACCTGTAGCAAAGACACATTTGTTCGGATCAGCAGATCCCGCTGTGCCTGCAACTGTGACGGTACCTTCCTCATCAAACCATAATCTTCCACTATCATTGGTCTGATAATTCACAACGTGCGAGGCCTGAAGGTTCTCCCTGCCATCGGAGACATTTGAACCGTCCATGTTATACTGTTTGTTATACCTGGTCGTTCCATCGGCACCAAGAGTGTTCTCCCTGTAGGCAAAGATGGCTCGTTTTTCATCAGGTGTTAATGCTGTATTGAGTAAACTTGCATTTGGGTTATTTGTCTGGCCCCATTCCATATCGTGATTCACAATGAATGTCCCGATACATGTGGCATCTATTGTTGTGGATATACCAGTCTGATCATACAGGGCTGAAGTTGGGCTTGTTGCCGATGCCCATCCCGCCATCATGATCATGATAACGACAAAAATGCCGACTTTTCCTAAATTACTTGTATTCATTTCGATCAACCCCATCAAATTTATGACTACTTCAATAGTCAAAATTAACACGAAAATGTCGTCGGTGATCCATATATATCTTATCTATTATTTGTGAAAAACAACCTGGATAAGCCTGATATTTTAAAAAATAAATATAAAAAAGATGATTAAATTAAAAGGCGGCGTTCAGACTATAGTATTATCCTAAGTAATCTGCGGGTTTTGGAATCTCTTCTTTCAAACCCTTGCGCTTCCTTATTTGTAAAACAACCTCTTTGGCCTGACCTTGTGGAACAATCTCAAATCCTGCAAATTCACTGTTCCACATAGCCCTGCCTTCTGTTGCAGAACGAACATCTCCGGCAAATCCAAATAACTCAGCAACAGGTGCTTTGCCTATGACTGTGACAGTGTCACCTTCACTTGTCATGTCAAACACCTGACCGCGACGACTCTGGATCTGTGAGGTTGCGCTTCCCATGTGATCCTGCGGGACAGTTATGAAGAGTTTTTGTAATGGTTCAAGGAGTGAATCCCCGGCCAGAAGCATACCACCCTTTATTGCACTTCTTACTGCAGGAATTACCTGTGCCGGCCCGCGGTGAATAGCATCCTCGTGGAGCTTCACGTCCACAAGTTTGATAAGCATATTCTGGACTGGTTCATTAGCAAGAGGGCCGCCATCGAGGGCTTCATGAATACCATCGATGATAAGTTCCATGGTTTCGTTAAGGTACTGAATACCCTTGGTCATATCCAGGAGTATGTTTGTCGCATAAATATCCTTGACACTTTTTGCCTCGTCCTTATCAAAACCTGCCTTAATCATCGCATCACGGCGTTCCAGTGACTCCTGGTTCATTGAAATCTCGTGGTTCTTGATGAGTTCCACTACATGTTCAGGAAGGGGGGAGAGCAGGAAATAGAACCTGTTGTGACGATTTGGAGATTTACCCTCTACAGCATCAGGCAGAGCGATTGTAACGGTTTCACGGTATACTACAATTGGCTCTGAGGTAATGATCTCAACGCCCTTGTCACGTTTTATACGCCCGGTGATGATCTCAAGGTGCAGTTCTCCCATACCTGAAATAAGATGCTCTCCTGTCTCCTCATTGATGTTGACACGAAGGGTCGGATCTTCTTTTGCAACCTGTCTGAGAACTTCAACCAGTTTAGGCAGATCCTTCATATTCTTAGCTTCGACTGCAACTGTCACCACAGGTTCTGAGTAGTGCTCAAGAGACTCAAAAGGCACCATATCCATCAGACTTGATACCGTGGAACCGACAACTGCATCTTTAAGTCCGGTTACCGCAGCTATATTACCTGCATAGAGTTCAGGAACTTCAACCCTGGTTGGCCCCATAAAGATACCAACCTGTTGAAGCCTGTTAATCTTCTTGGCAGTTCCCATGACGTACATCTCATTCCCACGGGATAATTTACCGGAGAAGAGACGCCCTGTTGCAACTTCTCCTGCATGTGGATCAAAGGAGATATCTGTGACCATCATGCAGCTTGGGGCATTTGGATCGCATTTTATCATACCCTTGCCTTCAGGACTTTCGGGATCGCCATGCCAGATGACATGGACACGCCTGGGTTGTGCCTCGATTGGATTTGGTAGGTATGTTGCAACCATATCAAGAACAACCTGACATAACGGACTCTTCTTTGCCAGTGCCTTCATCTCACCTTTTTTACAATGCTCATAAACATCCTTAAAGGAGATTCCGGATGTTTTCATATATGGAGCAGATATTGCCCAGTTGTACAAGGCTGAACCAAATGCCACAGTTCCTTTAGCTGCATCAAGTTTCCAGCCATTATTGTACATATCCTCGTTCATACCCTTGATCAGCTTGTTGACCTTGTCGATAACTTTCCCAAGTCTGATCTGCATCTCCATCTCATCAACCTGCAGTTCGTTGATAAGCCGATCTACTTTATTGATAAACAGAACAGGTTTTACACGTTCTTTTAGAGCCTGCCTGAGAACAGTTTCTGTCTGGGGCATGGTTCCTTCAACAGCATCGACAAGTACAACTGCACCGTCAACAGCTCTCATCGCCCTAGTTACATCCCCACCAAAGTCCACGTGGCCGGGAGTATCAATCATGTTGATAAGAAATTCTTTCCCGTTATATTCGTGAACCATCGATACGTTTGATGCATCAATAGTAATACCACGTGCCTGTTCTTCAGCATCTGAGTCCATCCAGCAGGCTTTTCCTGCCAGTTCCTCGCTGATTATACCTGCTCCTGCCAGAAGATTATCAGATAGTGTAGTTTTGCCATGGTCAATATGTGCTACAATACCTATGTTTCTGATAAACTCAGGCTGATTCATGAGCTGCATTACGCGCTCAACGGTTTTCTTCCCTCTACTCATATTTCACCTGAATATTTGAAAAAACAGAAATTGGGACAGATTAACGTGCAGACTTTGCAACACGTTCCCTTTCCTCACGCTTGGCAACGGAATAGCATTTTGGATCGCCATTTGCAGCTGCTATTAGTTCTTCTGCTAAGGCGTTTGCAACATGCTTCTTCTTTTTATGTGATGCTGAATACACACCTGCAGCGATAAATCCTACAGCTGTATTTACTCTTCGCATTGGGGCAGTATCAACTGACTTCGGGACGTTAATCCCTCCGTACTTCAGACGGACAGTCTCTTCACGGGGTCCTGACTGGGCAACTGCATCGCAAAGAACCTCGATCGGATTCTTTTTGGTTTTCTGGTGAACAATTTCAAAGGCATCGCTGACGATGCGGATTGCGAGTTGTTTTTTGCCGGTATTTACTTCGGTGCGCATCAACTGGTTTATCAAACGCTCGACGATAAGCATGCTTGACTTGTGAAACTCCTGACGTGTCAGGCGGCCACAGGAATGTGGGACTATCATCGAGTTCAGGTTTACATACCTGGCGATACCCGGGTCACGTGGAGTGACCTCACTTGTGTCCCAGCGGTTAAAAAGGAGTCTTGCCGGGGCTGATACTTCTTCACTCATCACGATCACCTGCGTGGTTTCTCCTTTCTCCCTATAACAAGTTCATGGAGACAGACATTATTCACCTTTGTAACTACGTATCTGACTCCGGGAATATCTCCCATTGATCGGCCAAGACGACCGCCGATCCCTTCAATCTCCACTTCATCGTGTTCATCTATGAAGTTTATGGCTCCGTCACCCACTGCAAAAGCAGAGACCTGACGCCCGTTCTTGATAAGCTGAACCCTGACGCATTTCCTGATCGCCGAGTTCGGCTGTTTGGCCTCAACTCCAATCTTCTCAAGGACGATCCCCCGTCCTTGTGGCGCGCCTTCAAGAGGATCCGACTTTAGTTTCAGTCCTCCAGCAGTTCTCGCAAAATGAGGATCGCTCCAGCGGAATCTTGATTGGTCCCGCTTTAATTTCCTCGCTGCAAATTTACCCTGTCCCATTAAATCACTCTGAAAATCTTCGATAGGTTCACCGGTCACCAGCATGCTGGAGTCCAAATACCCGACATTTATTGGTTAAGTTGCCGGCTTTGAAACCTGTCTGTATACGTTAACACTAATGTAATATAATAGTTGTATTACATCCAACGTGTTATCATGCATATCAGGATCTATAAAGAAGTGGCATTTGACGCAAGTCACAGGCTTCTTCATTACGAGGGCAAGTGCCACAATCTTCACGGCCATCGCTGGAGAGTCCAGGTCTGGCTGAAAGGATATACTGATGATAAGACTATGATCCTTGTAGACTTTAAAGAGATCCGTGATCTGATTGATTATTATGACCATGAAATTATTCTCAATGAAGCAGATCCGATGGTTTCACGCATCCGTGAATTTCACAATGTCATAACGACCCCTGGAGACCCTACGAGTGAACTACTGGCACTTCTGATCCGGGATAAAATCGAGGAGCAGTATAAAGACACCGGAAGAGAGGTTGTTGTCGAAAAGATCCGGGTTTGGGAGTCTCCTACCGGGTATGCAGAACTTCATCATGAAGATAATTGAAATCTTTACATCACTACAGGGAGAAGGATCAACATCCGGATACCCGACAATATTTGTAAGGTTAGGAGGATGTAATCTATCCTGTTCTTATTGTGATACACCTGATAGCAGAAAAGGCGGAGAGGAATTTTCTGTATCCGAGGTATTTGATCTAGTGATGAGACAGTCTCCGGTTTATGTCTGTATTACCGGTGGAGAACCTCTGCTTCAACTGGAAGAAGTATCAGATCTGGCAGGGAGATTATCAACAGCGGGTAAGACTGTAAGTATCGAGACAAATGGTACTCTGCCTTTTGATTCACTCTTTTCATCATCAGTAATCTGTATGGATGTTAAATGCCCCTCTTCAGGTGAGAGTAGCGATCTTACCCTCCTTAAAACTTTAAGGGATATCGATTCGGTTAAATTTGTAGTCGGGACAGATGAGGATCTGATATACGCCGGAAAGGTCATGATTAACGAACAGATCAACGCAGAGATTTTTATATCTCCTGTCTTTGGGACCGATTACAGCCGTATTGCTGACTATATACTTGACAACAATCTGCCTGCAAGAATGCAGGTACAATTACATAAAATTATAGGATTACCATAAATGAAAGCTGTATGTCTTCTTTCGGGTGGAATGGACTCTTCCACCCTTGCATATAAAGCAAAACACGACGGGTATGATATTCTCGCCCTCCATTTTACATATGGACAGAGAACAGAGACAAAAGAGAGAGAGTGCGCAAAACTTATTGCAAATCATCTGAATGCACTTGAATTTTTGGATATTGATCTTTCTTATCTCATAAAGGTTGGAAGTTCCAGTCTTACAGATCCAAATATTCCTGTAAAACCATACCACGATTCTGATGAAGGAATACCCGACACTTATGTTCCCTTCAGAAATGCCAACCTTCTCTCGGTTGCTACAAGTTTTGCTGAAAGCAGAAAAGCCGATGCGATATATATCGGTGTCCAGGCTTCTGATTACTCAGGATATCCTGACTGCAGGCCGGAATTTATTGAGGCATTCCAGAAGGTTATAACCCTCGGGACAAGACCTGACTCTGATATCTGTCTTAAGACACCTTTTGTCAGAATGAACAAGGCAGATATATTAAAGACTGGTATGGATCTTGAAGTCCCTTATGAAGATACCTGGTCGTGTTACCGTAATAATGAGGAGGCCTGTGGGCTTTGTGGTTCTTGTCATTTCAGGCTTGAAGCTTTTGAAAAGATCGGAATGAAAGATCCTATCAGGTACAAATGATGGAGATTTATCGTGGCCGACGGTTATGGGTAGAGAAGGATACAGTAGCACTTCCCGATGGCAGGGAAAAAGAGGCAGTAATTGTCCATCCCGGAGATGCGGTAGTCATTCTCCCGGTTGAAGGGAATGAATGTCTGCTCATTAAACAGTGGAGATACCCGATTAAAGAGTACATCTTCGAAGCCCCTGCAGGAACGATGGAAGATGGAGAAGATCCTGTAATAACTGCGCGTAGAGAATTAATTGAAGAGACAGGAATGGATGCGGGCACTTTAATATCGAGGGGATATCTGTACACCACTCCCGGGTTTACAGATGAGAGACTCTGGCTATTTGAAGCACGTAATCTTACTCCATCGAATGAGTATGGCATGGATGACGATGAGATAATTCAGCCTTGCAGATTCAGCATGAACAGGGTGAAAGAGATGATAATATCCGGAGAGATTGTAGATGCCAAAACCATCTGTATCTTTTACAGATGTATTGCAGGAGATAAAAATGGTTAAATTTAAGAGATTTTACCCAATTCTTTGTCTCGTCCTTATTACATTTATTTTATGTATCGGAGCAGGATGTACCGGGGCAGAGAAGAAAGATGAGATAACAATTACACCTGCCTGGAATGTATCAGAAGATGGTCTGGTAAAATTTACATTGCCCCCTGCTACCTTGATAAACAAGACGCGTGAGCAAAATGAGAATATCACTGTAGAAGACCTTACTCTCACGGGATTTTCAGGTGATGTACATGCAGTGCTGGTCACTCCGCCAAAACCTGAAGTGATCATCATCTGGGCTCCTGGTGCAAACAATGCGGCATCCAGTGTTGCAGAGTACCTGAAAGAGTATACATCACGAAATATTGCCGTCTGTGTTCTGGATATCAGGGGGAATGGAGGCGGAGGGCTGACTCCCGGATATCCGATGGATATACAAAAGGATCTTAATCTCTATCTTAACGGGGAATGGCCTGAATTTTATCTGATTGCAGGGGATCTTATTCGACTTGAGGGTTATCTTACCGAAAGGTTCCCATCTGTACCTGTATGGATATCCGGGGAGTCAAACGGAGGAAGGTACGCTGCCCTGGCCGCATCAGCCGATCAGAACATCACCGGGTACATTGGTATATCAACCTCTGGCTTTGGTAAGATGGGCGAACAATATAAAACCCCGGTCAGAGATTTTCTCCTGAGTATCGATCCGGATATTACCGTCCCTTCAATTAACCCCAGGCATGTGATCCTCTTTCATGCTCCGGAGGATCCAATCATCCCATACAATGAGGGTCTGGCACTTGCAGAAGCGGCGGGAGATAATGCGAAGTTCATCGCATTTAATGGAACTCACGGAGTAAACAGGGAAGTAGACAGGGAAATATTCCCTATCTTAAAATCAGAAAGTTAGGTTATACTGATAGTGAACCTTAAAGTCAAACGCTTTACAATATATACCAGCTTATAATACAGGACAGATACATGAGCGAAGCGGTTGAACAGGACGAAGCAAGACAGAAATATGAATTTAAGAGGATGCTTGAGCGTCTCAATGCCAAAGAGGGTAGTGGAACAGAGTTAATATCTCTTTACATTCCTCCCGACAAGCAGATCTATGATGTTACAGCACAACTCAGGGATGAGTTTGGACAGTGTTCTAACATAAAATCCAAGCAGACCAGAACGAATGTTCAGAGTGCAATCTCAAGTATCCTGGCCAGACTGAAATATTATTCGAGGCCTCCGGAGAACGGAATGGCAATATTCTGTGGAACTGTAAATAAACATGGTGACAGGCAGGATCTTGAATGTGATGTGGTCAATCCCCCACAGCCACTCAACATGTACATATACCGGTGTAGTTCCAAGTTCGAACTGGAACCGCTACGTGAGATGCTTGAAGAAAAGTATGTCTACGGTCTTCTTGTAATTGACAGACGTGAGGCGTACTGGGGATTTTTACGTGGCAACAGAATTGATCCGATAGGGGGGACAACCTCCACAGTTCCAGGTAAACAGAGAAAGGGAGGTCAGTCCAGCATCCGGTTTGAGAGACTTCGTCTCATAGCAATTAATGAGTTTTATAAAAAAGTGGGTGAGCGCTCAAGTGAGATATTCATTAACGAAAAAAACTTTTTCGAGAGGTTCAAAGGATTATTAATAGGTGGACCATCACCTACAAAAGAAGAGTTTGAAGAAGGTAATTATCTACATCACGAAGTCCAGAAGAGAATAATCGGCCTTTTTGATGTAGCCTATACAAATGAAAGCGGACTTCCTGAACTGGTGGATGCAGCAGCAGAGGCTCTTAAAGGCCAGGAAGTTATTGAAGAGAAGCAGATTATGGAGAAATTCTTTAAAGAGCTTGTAAAGGATAATAGTCTGGCAGCATACGGAGAGAAGTCTGTCAGGGCAAATCTCGAGATCGGAGCTGTTGATACCGTTCTGCTTTCAGAAAAACTCCGAAAGAACAGACTGGTCATTAAATGTGATGCCTGTGGATATACAGAACAAAAAACCGTTCAGATACAACCCGGCGAGGATTCTGATGATATTGATCTTGGTTCGTGTCCTAAATGTACATCACCTCTTCAACTTGATCAATCGTCAGACATCGTGGACGAACTGACGTATCTTGCAGATCAATCGAATAGTAAAGTTGAAATAATCTCTGATGATTTTGAAGAAGGATCCCAGTTATTTACGGCATTTGGCGGGATAGCTGCTTTATTAAGATACAGGACCGGATACTGATGTACCTCAAAATATGTGATAAGATTGCAAAAATAATTCGAGAGCAGACTGGTAAAGATGATCCGATGCTCGTTGACGGGGGGGACCATGCAGATATTGCATCAACCATCTCGTTTCATCTTGCCAAAGAGCAGAGAAAGTCACCGGTAATAATCGCAAAAGAACTGTCGGATATAATAAGAGACCGGGTCAAAACAGATACCGGGTCAGATACAATTGCGGAGGGCTCTTATATCAATTTTATTCTTGGAGATGCATATTGTAAACAGGCCCTTGAAGATGCTGTAAAAGACGGGTACGGGACCCTTCCTCATAAGAATGGTACAGTTGTTCTTGAGCATACTTCAGCAAATCCGAACGGTCCGTTGCATGTGGGACATATCAGAAATACAGTGATTGGTGACACTCTTTCGCGATGTTTCCGGAAAGCCGGGTATCAACTGGAGGTGCAGTACTATGTCAACGATATGGGAAGACAGATTGCGATAGTTGCATGGGGTATTGCCACACAGAAAGCAGATATTCAGGTCGAAGGAAAAGGAGACCATCTTATTGCTGATATTTACATCGAAGCAAACCGGCAGCTTGAGGCAGAATCAGGGCTGAATGGCGAGATCGATAAACTTATGCAACTTGTTGAATCCGGAGATTCTGCAACAATACGCCGGTTTAAGGTACCTGTCGGACGTTGTCTTGATGGATTTAAAGAGACGATTGCTGCATTGAACGTCAAGCATGACAGGTTCATCTACGAGAGTGACTTTATACGGAACGGTGACACAGAAAAGGTTCTTTCTCGCATTTCGCACCTCCCTGAAGCCCGGATGGAAGAGACATTATCCCTTGACTTGTCAAATTACGGGTTTGAGAAGAAGTATATTTTGAGAAGATCTGACGGGACAAGTGTCTATGCTGCAAGGGATCTGGCTTTTCACATCTGGAAAGGGCATAACTTTGAGAGAGTAATTGACATTCTCGGGGCGGATCATAAGTTAATCGGAAGGCAGCTTCAGTCAACGTTAGATCTGCTTGGAGAGAAAGTACCTGAAATTGTCTTCTTTGAGTTCGTATCGCTGCCTGAAGGTTCTATGAGTACAAGGAGAGGCAAATTTATATCGGCAGATGAACTGATTGCAGAGTCTAAAAGGCGGGCACTCGAAGAGGTTACCGTCAGAAGACCTGAACTTTCTGAAGAACAGAGAGAGAAGATCGCAAATTCTGTTGCAATAGCTGCTATCAGGTATGATATCGTAAGGACGATTCCTGAGAAGAGCACGGTTTTTGACTGGAAAGAGGCTCTTGATTTTGAGAGACAGAGTGGTCCGTATATCCAGTATGCACACGCACGTGCCTGCAGTATTCTGGACAAGGCAGGAGACTTTCCCCGCATATTTGCTGCTTTGGGTGAGCATGAGGTCGCCCTTACAAAACATATTGCCCTATTTCCAAAGGTAATAACTGATGTTGTGAATGAGTTAAAACCACACCTCCTGGCAATCTATGCACGAGAACTTGCAGATATTTTCAGTTCTTTCTATCAGGCAGAACCTGTTCTCAAAGCTGATGAGAGTACGAGAAACAGGAGGCTGACACTGGTTGACGCAACCAGGAATACTCTTAAAGAGGCATTGGAAACCCTCGGGATTGATGCGATCACGGCAATGTAACTCACCGGAGACAATCCTCCGGAAGATGGGTTACCAGTTTTTTCATCCTGATTCATCAGCGGCCTTAAAGCCATGCTTGTGGTGTAAACGCTCTCTTTCCGGTGGTGAACAGTGTTATAAACATCAGTTTTATGGTATCACCAGTCATAAATGCGTCCAGCTGACGCCGACGCTTCGTTGTAACCATTCCTGCCTTTTCTGCTGGCGTTCATTTGAACACGAGTATACCGGAGAACGTAACCTCTTGCCACAGGAAATTGTATCCTGGATTCCATTTCTTCAGAAAAAAGCACTTGGTGGATACAAGGTCTCTCCAAAGGTTACATCAGAAAGATGGGAAGAGGCATTAAAGCCTGATCAATATGCAATATCCCTGGCAGGAGAACCTACACTCTATCCATATCTTCCGGATCTCATCGATCTTTTAAACCAGGGATCTGGAACAACATTTCTTGTCTCTAACGGAACAAATCCGGAAGTTTTGAAGGCATGCCATCCATACCAGAAGTATGTCTCCCTTACCGGGCCTGATCGTGAAACATACCTCCGGCTCTCAAGACCTAACGAGGATTATTGGGAGAGGATAATGGAGAGTCTCTCAAATCTGGGGCATGAGACTGATGCAGGGGCAAGGACCGCGATAAGGATTACACTGGTAAAAGGGATAAATGATCATAATCCACAGGCTTATGCAAAGATTATCCAGGATAGCGGGGCACAGTATGTAGAGATTAAATCCTACATGCATGTAGGTTACAGTCAGAAGCGGCTCAAGATCGCAAATATGCCACTTTATGAAGATATTGTTGGTTTTACTGAGAAGATTCTCCCTGATCTCTCGTATAGAGTGCGGGGAGTAAATAACCTTTCAAGGGTAATCTGTCTTGAGAGAATGTTATGATATTTGATACAGATGAGTTTAAAAAGATGGGTCAGGAGGACTTTGAAAAAGCATGGCATGCCGGTCCTTCGATTATCACTCCGCCTAATGCAGACCATATCTATCCACGCCTGACATATAACAGGTCAAAGGTTCATCCGGTTTTTGAGGCTATCAGACTATTGCGGGAGGCCTACCTTGCCATCGGTTTTGATGAAGCCTTAAATCCCATTATTGTTGACGAACAGGAAGTCTACCGCCAGTTCGGGCCTGAGGCTATGGCAGTACTGGACAGGGTCTTTTACCTTGGTGGGCTTCCAAGGCCAAATGTCGGAATAGGAAAGGAGAGAATAGAGAAGATCTCGGAGATAATTCAGCGTTCTCTCCTGCCTGAAGAAGAGGAGTCACTTAGAAAGACCCTTCATTCATATAAAAAATCAGAGATAGACGGTGATGAACTTGTGCATGAACTATCGTATGTTCTGCATACCGATGATGCCATGGTTGTTGAGATCCTGGACCGGGTATTTCCTGAGTTCCGTGAATTAAAGCCGGAATCTTCAAGACAGACACTTAGATCCCACATGACAAGCGGGTGGTTCCAGACCCTTGGTTATGTATGGGAGAAAGTGCCCCATCCTATTCGTCTCTTCTCAATAGATCGGTGTTTTAGAAGAGAACAGGCTGAAGATTCGCACCGGCTTATGAGTTATCATTCTGCCTCATGTGTAGTAGCAGGAGCCGATGTCACTATTGAGGATGGAAAAGCAGTTGCCCGTGCACTTCTTTCTGCATTCGGATATACAGACTTTGAGTTCAGACCTGATGAAAAAAGGTCCAAATACTATATGCCCGATACCCAGACTGAAGTATATGCTGCACATCCTGATCACGGATGGGTAGAAGTGGCAACATTCGGATTATATTCTCCTGTTGCACTTGCAGAGTATGGAATCGGAATCCCTGTAATGAACCTTGGTCTTGGAGTGGAACGCCTGGCAATGATCATGACTAAGTCAAAAGATTTAAGGGAACTCTGCCATCCTCAGTTCTTTCCACGCCATTATTCGGATATGGATATTGCACGGGCAGTATCTCTTAAGCAGGAGCCGTATACTGATGAAGGCAGGATGCTTGTAAGCTCACTGATGAAGATAGCTAAAGAGAATGCATCTGCAACTGGACCATGTTCTTTCCTTGCATTTGACGGAGTTATATCGGGAAGAGCTGTAAGAGTATATGTAGAGGAACCTGAAGAGAATGCCAGACTATTAGGTCCTGCCTGTCTGAATGAGGTATATGTCCATAAAGGCGCGATCTTAGGTGTTCCTGATACGGAAAAGTTTGCTGTGGTAAGAAGAGAAGGTGTCTTTACAGGAATATCATATCTCTTTGCAGCCGTCTCCCTAGCTGCAACTGAAATAGAGACTGCAGCAAAAAAGGGTGAAGGTTCCCTGTCCCAGATAAAAATAGCAAGGCTTCCGAACGATATTAACCTCAAAATTGAACCCTGGGCTATGAGGTTTATTACTGATAATAATCTTAAGACTGATGTAAGGGGGCCTGTTTTTCTGACCATCAGGTCAGAAGTGATCCCCGGCGAAGATAATGACTAATCCGGATATTATTCAATTAATAACATTTTTTTCAATATATACCTGAATTCTGATATTTTTTTCATCAGTCCTGATTGTGATTATACGCCTGTTTTAGAGATTGTCTTCCACAATCATTATTATTGGTGTGCACAATATTGAATCATTCAGGAAAGATGATATTCCTGATCCATATGCCTTATGTAAAGGCTTGTTTAGGGGATGAAATGATGGATGGGATTCGTTTATTGAGACCTTTGGCACTGGTCACCGTGTTATTATGTATCTTAATGACTGCCGCAAGTGCTGTCCCTCCTCTTCCGGCTGAGTTTTTTGGATCAGTATCGGTTGGGGGGGTTCCTGCAGCAGCAGGAACAACTCTGGTTGCAAAGATTAATGATCAGGTCAGGGGACAGGCGGTTATCACTACCCCGGGTCAGTATGGGGGATCAGGAATATTTGATAATAAACTGGTAATTGCCGTCACTGAAGATGATTTAAAGAGTGGGACACCAACTATTACTTTTTTTATCGGTGATGTTAAGGCAGATCAGTCTGTTCAATACCAACAGGGATCAGCGGGGAGACTTGACTTAACATCTGGTGGAGTATGTAATATTGTAGCAGAATTTTCAGGAGCACCTTTATCAGGTGATGTTCCGCTGACCGTTCAGTTTACCGACATGTCTTCAGGGAAACCTACAATGTGGGCCTGGGACTTTGGTAACGGCGGAACTGATATGGTTGCAAACCCTGTCCATGTTTACAAGACAGCAGGAACTTACACGGTAAAACTTACTGCGAGTTCACAGACAGGAGGATCCAATACCCGGGTAAAAGAAGGGTATGTCAAAGCAGGTAAAAGTGGCCAGGGACCAAAAGCAGCCTTTACTGTTGACAAGAGAAGCGGACCCGTACCACTTACCGTCCAGTTTACCGATAGGTCTTCAGGCAACCCGACGATGTGGGCCTGGGATTTTGGCGACGGCGGGACTGATATGATGGCAAACCCGGTCCACACCTATAAAAATGCTGGAATATACACCGTAAGTCTTACTGCATCGAATACATTAGGATCAGACAAAAAGACTGAACCTGATTATATCTCGGTGACCGGTGATATTCCTCCGCCTGTAGCAATGTTTGAAGCTTCACCTCTTTCAGGAAATGCACCGCTTGAGGTTAAGTTTAAAGATCTCTCGTTAGGACCCCCAACATCATATGCATGGGACTTCGGGGATGGTACTACATCAGCTGAACCAAACCCTGTCCATGTTTATACAACCGGGACTTACACGGTAAAACTGACAGTCAGGGATAGTGGAGGCTCACAGACAATGAAACGTGATAATTATATCACAGTGGGGCCTTCAAGCGGGATTAATGCCGACTTCTCCGCAAATCCGACCTCTGGTAATATTCCGCTGACAGTCCAGTTTAAGGATCTCTCTTCAGGTAAACCCACGATGTGGGCGTGGGACTTTGGCGACGGGGAAACAGATATGGTTGCCAATCCACTCCACATCTACCAGAAACCTGGCATGTACAATGTAAAACTTACAGCCAGTTCACAGACAGGCGGCAGCAGTACCAAAGTTCGGAACGGCTACATTAATGTCGGTCCCTCTGGTGGGATTAATGCCGACTTTTCCGCAAATCCGACCACCGGTATGCCTCCGTTGGCAGTCCAGTTTAAGGATCTCTCTTCAGGGAAACCCACGATGTGGGCATGGGACTTTGGTGACGGGGGAACAGATATGGTTGCCAATCCACTCCACATCTACCAGAAACCTGGCATGTACAATGTAAAACTTACAGCCAGTTCACAGACCGGCGGCAGCAGTACCAAAGTCCGGAATGGCTACATTAATGTAGGACCATCAGGTGGTATTGTAGCAGACTTTATCGGATCTCCGACAGCAGGAGGTACTCCTCTTGCGGTCCAGTTTAATGATCGCTCGAAAGGGGGTCCGATAATGTGGGCGTGGGACTTTGGAGATGGAACTTCAGATATAGTAGCCAATCCACTTCATGTCTACGCAAAACCGGGAAGATATACTGTAAAACTTGTGGCAAGTAATCAGGTATCCTCAAGCACTGCAGTAAAACCTGATTATATATCAGTTCAGGGACCTCCGGCCCCGGGTTCCGGGGTGATCAGGATCATCTATGCACCTGATCGATCGACAGTATATGTGGACAATATCAGGGTCGGCGAGACCAAGTTCTTACAGACCTTTGTTATCGGCAATCTCCAGCCCGGCAATCATCAGCTGAAAGTCACAAAACCAGGATTCGTGGACTATATAATCACAGTCCCGGTCAGGTATGACAGATCAACTGATGTTATTGCAGACATGCGACTTCAGCCGACGCCAAACGGAATATTGAGTGTATATACGTATCCTAAAGGATCTTCCGTATTTGTCGATGGAAATCCGGTTGGAAACGGTCCGGTTTGGCTTGCTGATGTAAGACCGGGGATTCATCTGGTCCGGGTTACTTCACCGGGATATCTTGAATGGAGTCAGATGGTTGAGATCAGGGGCGGAGGAAGCGTCAGTTATATAACTGCCGCTTTATATCCATCATGGTGGACTCCGTTATATGGATATGTCATGATCTCTTCAATTCCAGGGCATGGTGCAGCATTCCTGGATGGTGTACCGGTGGGATCGACACCAGTTACCCTTTCACAGGTGGCTCCGGGAGATCACACTGTAAGGATTGATCTTCAAGGGTACCAGCCATGGGAACAGGTAGTAAAGGTGATGGAGGGCAGGACGGCATATGTGGTGGCCCAGATGACCGGTGGAGGGTCACCGGTTATTCCTGCATCTACTGGTAGCAGTCCTGAAATTACAGAAGCAGCCGTTTCGATTTAATACCTGCTTATCCATTTTTTTGAATAAAATGATTTTCCAAATAAGTTTATCTCTCTTCTAATTTACTTTATCATATGGATGAGCCGGGAACATTCGAGGGAAGTAAATACCTACTTAGGAGTGTTGTAATATGTTGCCTGATAGTAATTTTATTTTCATTGCCAGTAATGGCAGTAGAAGAACCTGTAGAAAAGGCCCATTATAAGACATTAGTGCTGATGTATGTAGTGGGCAGTGACCTCGAGAGTGGGGACGGGCATGAGAGTGGTAATGCTGCCACCGATGATATTATTGATCTGGTAAGTGGTTATAGTAATTCTAGTCCGAAGGATCTGAGTATTTTGGTAGGATATGGGGGATCTAAAAAGGACGGCTGGGAAGGGCTTACTATTGCATCAATTGAGGATCTTATCAAAGATTCAGCTGATGGTGTCATAGGAAATGAAGGGATTTCCATGTTTAATGATCCTGAAATAAATATGGGCAGCAAAGAAGGGCTTTCTACATTTTTCTCTAAAGCGAATGAGGAGTATGATGGAGACAATATTTACCTGATATTCTGGGATCATGGAGATGGCTTCGATGGATTTGGGTGGGATGAGAACACGGGAGATCATCTCTCAATATCTGATATTACCTCTGAATTGAACAAGTCTGAAAGAAAGTATAATCTTATAGGGTTTGATGCCTGCCTGATGTCAGGAATTGAAGTTGCAAGAGCTTTAAGCCCATATGCTGATTATATGATAGGTTCTGAAGAGATAAGTTCAGGTGGATGGACATATAAGGAATGGGTATCAGAACTGGCAAAAAAACCGGATCAGGATCCTGCCTTAATTGGAAAAATAATCGTGGATACATTCTTCCATCGTGATGAACCAAGTGGAAATACAGCTGCCCTGATAAATCTTTCAAAGGTAGAGCCCATGGTTTACTCTCTGGATGAACTGGGGATGACCTTAAACAATAAAATTGATACAGATACCTCTATTATTCCGATAGCCAGAGCATATGAAAAGACAACCCGTTTCGGGGATGATGGATCCAGTGATAATCAGACCGCTTTAAAACTGGATCTCTATACTCTCGCTGATTATCTTGCGGAATCTGTGCCTGAGGCAAAAGAACCGGCTGATAAGCTTAAATCAGCTTTGAAAGATGCGATAATATATGAGAGTCATGATGAACTTATGAGTAATGCGACAGGTCTTTCAATAGCAGATCCATTGACCCTCCCGGATTCAGAATATAAAGAGATAGCAGGTGTACTGTCTATATCTCCTGAATGGGACGAATTTATAGAGAAAGTCCGTGACCATATATATGAGGAGATTCCGACTCCTGACCTCGTTAGTGTAGGCACAAATACATACATCCTGAAAAATCCCGATGGATCCGCTGATACTTCTGTTGGATATTTTTCGATTGATAATCAATCCGGAGATTACCTGGAACTTGGAACTCTGCCGGTTGAACCTATGGAGAATGGAGAGTATGAACTACCTGAATGGGATGGCCAGTGGATGTATCTTCAGGATCCTAACAATCCAGACCAATCAGCCCTGATCGATCTTCAATACGGCGATACGACCGGATCCGGAATCTCCAAGTACATTTCAGAAGTGAATCTTGTTCGGAATGGGACTATGTATAAGACAATCATGTACTCCTATGTTGATCCTGATTCCAACTGGACTAAGTATTCCTTCAGGCCTTATGAAACAAGTGAAGATGGAAATATTGTATTTAACCGTGCGGGTTTTACTCCAAGCCCTGGAGATAGTTTAGTCAGTTATGCCTCGACATTTTCCATTAATGGGACTGATTTGGGGACTGTAGAGATAGGAGAGATGGATATAACCGGAACACCGGAAATTGTAAGTGGAATTCTTCCTGATGGGGAATATGGATGGGCACTTGTAGTCAGTTCAGTAACAGGGGAGTCAGATATCGGCGATATGCACACGTTATCAATCAGGGATGGGGTGGTTACTCAATCAAAGGTAATCAGTGAAGAAGAGTAATAGTAATGGCAAAGGATTCAGATCGATATTATTCTCAAGGTGATGAAAAAAGAGTTTAAAACGACAGGTTCGTCATTTTTTTTGTATACTACAGAGTAAAATATTATTAATTTGTAATTGTAAACTGGGCATACTCCATCTCTTTCTGATTTTTCGGATCCCATACATTTACAAGGGCAGTACTTGGATATATTGTCTGATTCAGAATATTCCATCCGTTTGGCATGATGGCACCCGGATGATCTACCTGGTTTGATGCATCCCAGATATTAACATGGTATTTGCCAGGAGCAAAGGGCGTTCCATTATCATTTTTATTAATATCTGCAGTCCAGCGTAGTTCTCCCTTCTGACCTTTTTGGACAGGAACAACCGTGTTAAGGTGTTCTTTGCTTATATCAAATGTCTGATATGACTGTGTTCCATCAGCATTATATCTTACCAGATTGATGCCAGGTGGATGAATATCATCAGCTGTTGCTGCCAGTTCCCTGAATTTTACTCTGCCTGTATTGTTTACCTTGGCATATGCACTGGTTTCGTCCCAGTATGCCTGAGGGAAGATCTCAATTCCGATCTTTTTACATTTTTCAATAGTGGTTGATCCGGTGATGTTAAACTTATCACCACTCTTATGATCTCCTATCGGATCAATAGTAATTGACTGCTCTGCCTGTACGATAGTTACAAAGCCTAATATCAAGATTACAAGAATGATACTTTTTTTAAAGAACATCTCTTTTTCCTTCGGTCAGATTAAAATTTAAAGTTGTTACATGCACTTTTGGGGTTTTAATCCTCATAAATATCAGTCATGTAAACTTAAGTCGTTTCTTGTAGGATTGAATATAATACCGTTAAGCTGAATTCTTTTAATAAAGGGAAAAATTATTCATTAAGCATCTCTACTGCAAGATCATAAGGATTTTTTGGTTTTTCTGACCCCGATTTATTTGTAAAGAAGGTATGCGGGTGAATTTGTTTGAGCTGATCCATACTAAGCCTGTTTACAATGTCCCTGGCTACTTCTTCAGCTTCTCCGGATTTTCCAGGACATTTCAGGATATAACCCATCCTGATATGCATTACCATGGCTTCTTTTAGTTCCTCATCACTTAATCTGTCAAAAGGGGTAAACCTTTCAAATTCTGGTTTTGACATAATCTCCTCATAATTAAGTACAGATTCATACTCCCTTCTTTTCTGCCATATGAATAATTGATTCGCCGTACTGGCTTCTTATTATTCCTACCTGAAGTAACTGCAGATTATGGGTATTACATAACCTCTCAAACTCTTCTCTGTTATCGAGTTGATGATACCTGTTATGCATGGCTAGTTCAAGTTCATATAAACCCTGCATACCTGTACCTGATGAAGGATGATCAAACCAGTGGTTAGAAAAGAATAAACCACCCTCTTTCAGAATAGAATAAATCCTGGCAAATACATCATCGAATTTACCCTTTAACTGGTATAGTGAATGAGACGTGAGGACAATATCATATTCCTCTCCAACATCTGCGAAAATATTTCCTGCTGTAACCGTGATTCTGTCTGTCATCCCAAATTTTTCGACATATCCCCTTGCCACAATAGTATCTGCGACTCCGGTAAGCACTTTTGCTTTAAGATTTGGATTTATCTGGCATGCTGCTATTGCGAAATTCCCATGCCCTCCGTTCATTTCAAGTAGCATGTGGGCATCTGAAAACCCTTTCCATGTCTTCATGGCATTGACTACATTCTGTACTGTTCCCCGGATAGAGTATTCAGCCTGTGCCTTTACTGATTGCAGAGATAATGGATCAAATATTGTTTTTATATCCGGAACGGTCAGATACTTGTCCATCTCCATCCAGGGTGAATCGCTCATCGGGAAACTGAGGAGGTAATCTCCCTGGTAGAATTTGCTGCTTTTTACAAAATTCATCTGGGCCGCAGGAGAGATAGAGAATTTATCACCAGTTTTTCTTACCATATCAAGATAAAACAAGGTCCCGAGAAGGGCTGGCATATATTCAGGTTTGATTCCCGTTCCATCTGCTATTTCAACAGGGGTGGCAGGTCCGTTTTCGGAAAGCCATGAGAAAAAATCAAGTTTCAACAGAGAATTAACTACCATAAATTCCTTGAATACCTGAACAAGATCATCTACGATCTCAATTACCGGAAGTTCCGGATACTTTACAATATTATCGTTAATGTCGCTCATAAATACCTCATATTTTTATATTTATTAAAAGAAGATTGGGGATAAGTAGTTTTTCAAACGTGAAAAAATTAGAGTGGATAAGAAGTTTCTGAATTACTTCTTCATATAGATATTTCCGTAGATGATCTCTCCTTTCTTCTTCCCTTTTCTCTCTCCAAGATCACCGATGTATTGATCAAAGGTATACTTTGCTCCATCCACTTCTTTTTCAACCGTTCCTATCTTTTTGAATCCAGGGAGAGGATACAGAAGGTTTCCGAATATATAGGCATCTCCTTTCACCATCTGTCCACCTACACGTCCTTCTACATCTCCTTTTACGATGACAGTTCCGCCTTCTGCATGTGTCAGGACATGTATGAATACATCACCTTCGATGATGATTGTCCCTCCGGTCATTGCAGTCCCGATATCATTTCCTGCTTTTCCTTTTACACGGATGAGTCCGCCACTCATTCCACGCCAGTCACCTCGGTAGGCACTTCCGACATGGTTCTGGGCATCTCCTTCTATAAGGATCTCTCCGCCTTCCATGGCTATTCCAAGGAAACTGTCTGCATTACCTTTAACGGTGATTTTCCCGCCTCTCATCCAGCCGCCGATATACATATCGGCATCGCTGTTGATGACTATCTCTCCTGCAGTCATCTGCTGACCGAAGCGCTTCATCCGTTTGACGTTTCCATTTACGACAATTTTGGTATCTGCTGCAGTCTGCCCGGCCTTTCCCTCAATCTTAAAGAAGTCTCCAAGTTTCCAGGCTATTTTCCCTTCATGTGCCGGAAGTGAGGCGATCTCTGCCAGGCTCTTTCCTGCAAAGAGATCAGGGGTTACACTATAACATTCAAGGTACAATTCAGGCTGTTTCTCCAGGGTTATTGTTACGGTTTCCATTTTATATCCCCTCACGCCACTTCCACTTCTATCGCCCGCGGATTGTGAATGTGCTCATCAAAGACTGCATAGTTCTCAAGGTTCACCGTGTAGTTCCTGGTAAACTTCTCCTTGATATCATGCATTACCTGGGCATTCTCCGGCATGTTGACCTTTGTCCAGAGAGTGTAATTGTGGGGTTCTGCTACAATCTTCTTATCCTTTACGACTACAACTCCTTCCTTGATTGTATATATTGTATTAGAGAATGCACTCTCAATCATTTCAGGATCAGATGGCATTTTTGCCGAATCGAGGTCGTAAATTGCGATGTTGGCATCAGCACCTTTTGCGAGGCTTCCATACATACTGGAGAGTCCAAGAGCCTTTGCCGGACCCGCACGAGTCATCATGGCTATCTCATAGAGATCAAGTTCTCTGTCCATAGATGCCAGATTAGTTGCGGCGATTACCTTATCCTTCCACTTCATCGTGTTAAGGGTTGCATCACGTGCTTTCTGAGACATGAGCCACTTGATTACACGTGGGTACCTTGTAAATGGTCCTGCGTTAGGATGGTCGGTGGTAAGATGGACTCTCATGAGATCATTTGCATAGAGTGCTATCTCAAGCCCGATTGCCCACTGGATACCACAGACCTTGATATTCTTATCATAGATATAAGGCACGATACCTGAACCGGTTTCGAGTTCTACATCAACATTCGCCCATTTTATGTGGTTAAGCTGGTTGAGGTGATATTCGAACGGTCCGTCAGCCGTCATGGTCGTGGTTTCATCGAGTGTAACACATCCGGTATCAACAGTAATTTTCTTGTTACTGTTTACGTAGTCCATAATCTCCTTTGCACCTGACTCAAAGTTGGCCCATGAATCTCCCTTGTAACTGTGGAACTGTATATGGGTGTTATGTAAGACTTGTTCTCTGCCGAATTTGTTCTTTGGATTAAATCCTTCAGCAAGTTTTAGTGTTGCAAGGGTAGTCTCATAACATCCTGGGTTACCCAGATTGTTACCATGTAAGTGGATTGAATGGGGCAGTCCGAGGTACTCGTTTGTCTCAATAAGACCTTTGATAATCTCTGCAGGGGTTATATCAAAGTATGGAACCGGATCATTAATTGTAACGCAGTTATCTCCCCATGCCCAGGCTTCGGTTCCTCCGGGATTGACAATTTTTATGGCGATACCCTTGGTTGCATTGAGAAGCCATGAAACATATGCTGCATTGTTCTCAATCTCTTTGTTCTTTATATATTCAAAGCAGAACCAGTTGTTACCGAAAACCGGCATTGCACTTACATCAATAATCGGGGTATCCCTTATCTCTTCATGCACGTGAGGTGCTAAAAGCGGGGGCATCGCTGCTTCATTGGCGTAGGTGTATCCCATGCGGGCATATGAATACCCTGTTTTCCAAGTGGACGGAATTGAAAATCCCATCTCCATACGTTTACCCTGTTTAAGAATTCCTCCACGGAAGTCTCCTCTGAAAAGTTTGTCTTCCGGACGCATCTCACGTCCTAGGTTTACTTTCGGGCCTACGATATGGGTGTGAATATCCACACCACCTGCCATTACTGTCTTGCCTGATGCATCAATGACTTCAGCCTTGTTTGAGACCTTATCAACAATTTTTCCGTCCTTTATAGAGATATCTTTTTTATCTCCTTTAATACCAGAAATCGGGTCAAAAACATACCCGTTCTTTATGATCATCTCTGACATTTTCAGGCCCCCTGTGCATTAAGTTCATCAAGACGGTCGGCAATCCGGTTAAGAAGGGTTTCATCATCCAAAAGTCCCTGGTTATCGATGACTTTTCTAAACTGAATCGGCACATTGTCCATACGATAGACAATTCCACCCACATCAACACCACAGATACATACCGGAATGTGAAGATCTGAAATTTCTGATGCCATGTTGATGCTTGGATCTATTGTAACCCATGGATGTTTCTTAAGATGTTTTACAGCCGGGATTGGGAAATGTGCTCCTGCGTCGGTTCCGATATTTATGAACATATCCACCTCATCCCGCATTGCCATATCAACAGAACTGGTCTCGCCAGGATTCATGTGTGCATGGTCTTTCTTTGTCAGATCAAGACAGTATGGGAAACCAAAAGTCCAGGACCATACGACTCCGGGACCGGCAATATTGTAATGACCACGCATTGCCATAATTGTCCATTTTGAAACCTTGTTCAGGTCACGGGTCAGTGAAATTGCAATATCGATGTTATGATTTCTACCATCTGAGTGTGTAAGTCCCATGCCGAAGAATGTTGTTCCGAACCTTGCATTCTTCATGATTTCAGCTACTTCAAGGATCTTCTCTTTCTTAATTCCGGCTACTTCGTCAGGAAGATCATTACCATGACCATTCACAACCATCCGGAATGCATCAAAGAGCTCGTAATCATGCCCCTGTTTTACCTGCAGGTGGTAATCTGCTACATTAGCGGTATCTGTGTATCTGGGATCAATAACTATGACTGTTCGTTTCTTCTGTCCCTTCCCAGTAAAAAATCCTCTGGGGAAGATTGAGTACCTGGACATGTGTCGTGGATGTGCGTGTGCCGGGTTGGAACCCCAGTATACGATGACATCTGCACGGTTTTTGACTTCTCCAAGGGTACAGGTTGGGTATCCGTTATCAAATATTGCAAGGAAAGACGGTCCGTGACAGATGGTTGCACAGTTATCAAGCATGCCTCCGGCGGCTTCCATGACACGGGCAGCTGCTGCCTGACCTTCACAGTTAGTAGAACCAAACCCATACATCAGGGGTTTTTTAGCTTTGTAAAGATGCTGTGCAGTCCACTCTATCGCTTCCTCGTAGGTGATGTCCTTCATGGAACCGTCAGGCTGACGAAGCCTGGGTGATCTTATACGGTGGTCTGAACTTCCGTGTTTAAAGATCTCAGTTCCAATCGCACAAACGTTCTCAACCTCAAGAACCTTCTTTCCGTCATCAGAGACAGTGACTCTGACATCATCACAGGAACAGCCACAGTAAGGGCATCCCACGTTCTCAATTACCTTTGGCATTCTTACTCACCCTTCCACATTCCGACTGCACCCTGCACAAGTTGTAGTGCAGTCTTCAGTCTTTCATTTGGTGCCGGTACAACAGTCACCGGAAACCCACTGTACTGTGGTGCTCCTGTGGACTGGGTTCTTGGAGGGACAACCTGATTTGCCCAGACCCCCTGCCTGATATGACAAAGGCCGGGATAAACAGTCTGTCTGGCTACTACTGCCTTTACTATTACTTCACCAGACTCACTTGTAACCCGGACGTTGGTATTTTTCATAATCCCGAGTTCTTTCATATCCTGCTCATTCATCTCTATGATGTTGCAGGCATCAAAGTATTGCTTGGAGGTTTTTCCGATCTCCATCGCAATCCCTTCTTCGACAGCCCGCTGGGTTATCATGTTTAACGTCTTCTTCTCTGTCATAGGATCTCCCGTATATCCTAATCAATCTGAAAGCGCCCGAAACCGCTTCCAATCATCTATATTATCTGATCAGAAAATTCCGGGTCATCCGTTAGGCATCACACCGGCACCTGATCTAAAATAATATCATCTGATATCACTATATTAACCTATAGCATATCAGGAGTTAGGCAAATAAATGTAGGTTGCATCTTTAGAAATCCAATATTTTGGTATTATTATTCAAATTTTATGAATAAAGAGTATTTTAGAAAAATGATTGGAGAATTAATTTATTCACAATTATGAATAAATTATTGCCGCTTAAGAGAGAAGGAATAAAAGAAATTTCATCAAGATATACTATGTTAACAATAATATAAAATTAACATTTCTATGTAACCAAAAAGATCACTTTGCTTAATAAGCATAAAAAAAAATAATTAAGTTAGGCACTATGTCTTTTATGTAAAACCAGTATGAGACCATTTACCAGAATCAAAAAAATTAAGGGTAAAGAGTATTTATACGAGATAACTCCTTACCAGGATCCCATTACCGGGAATTGGAAGCAGAAAACCCGCTATCTGGGAAAAAATGTCGACGGAGCACCTGTCAGGAAAGAACGTCAGTTCCAGACGGGTCAGGTCTACGATCTCGGTCAGTTTATCCCTTTTTATTGGGCAATACACGAATACAAGGTAATAGAGGTACTCCTAAGCTGCATCTCTCTTGAAGAAGCAGCATTATTGATTATTGTTGCAATAAACCGACTTATCCTTCCATGTTCTCCCAGGCACCTGCGTTCATGGGTTACCGGGACATATCTTCCAAAACTAATACCTGGTGCGGATTCAATAACCGGCTCTCTGATAAATCTGCTTCAAACCCTTTCAAACCGTTCAATCATCAACCTTTTTTCCAGAATGTTTCATAATATAAATGATATTTCAGATCGCAGAATTCTCATGTCCGGACGTATTACTGATTATTCAGCGTTTGAAGGTGGAAGAGGCTCCGGTTACCTGTTTAAGGATTTACTGGAGGGAGATATGGGGATCAGGTTTTTTTTCGATCCTGACAACAGAATTATTACCGGATGTGAAATTACCGGTATTAAACAAAATTTTCTTGAAGAGTCACTTCAGATAATCTGTTCTGGAAGAGACCCCGGAAGTACCCTCCTTCCTAACTGGGATTATTACTCTCCCGTCCTGATTCAAAACCTGGTGAGCACAGGATTTCCATTCATAATAAAACCCGAATGTAATTATAAACCAGTATCTGATGAAATTCTGGGATGGGATGAGAAAGAACTCACTGGAAATGTCAGGAGTTACAAGTGGAAAGGATGCAACATCAGGGAGATATTTATAAATGTGGGTAATATTCCTGTTCATGGATATATTATGCACAATCCGAAGAAGGAACAGGAGATAAGATATGCATTTGATAAAAATCTTCAGAATATCAGAGATATAATTCTTCAGGGAGACAATTTTCCTGATATGACAGAAGATCTTATTTGTGATATTGCAGGGTTTGAAAGCGATTTTTTTATATATAACAGGAATAAGAACCTGATAGAACGTAACCAGGATTTAGTAAACCGGGAGATTAGAAGATTATCACGGACATGTGTGCTTTATCAGGGAGAATTCACCTTTGAAGAGTGTTTTAACCTGGCAGAAATGAGAGGAAAGATTGAAAAAGAAATTTTTTTATTATATCGTGAGTTTATTCGTGATCTCTCCGGGCATCAGACCGAACGAATTAAGACAGGAATACTGTTTGTCTGTTTTTTTTCTGTATTCTTAAAGAAACTGATTACAAACAGGCTGGAGCAGGCAATTTTTGAGAATATTCCCTCTTTTGATCAGTTAACTGCTGAACTAATCTCTATTCATATAATAAAATCATATCAGCCAGTAATGGTCCCTGCCAAGTTATCAAGAAGACAAAAGACTATTCTTTCGTTCTTCGGAGGAATTCCCCCTCTTAATACCAACTAATAAAAAAGAATAAAAGATTTAAATTAGTTTTTAAATTCTTTGATCGGGCTGGGACCAAGTTCCTTGATCTTATTTGTGACATCAGTCATGACGGTTGCCCATTTTGCACCTTCTGATGCAGAAACAAAGGTCATACGGAAACGCTTGTCATCCAGACCGATATTCCTGAGCAGAGCCTTTATCATAAACATACGCTTGGCTGCCTTGTAGTTACCTTCAAGGTAGTGGCAGTCACCAAAGTGACACCCTGATACAAGCACTCCATCGGCTCCTTCTGCAAATGCCTTAAGGATGAATAACATGTCAATACGACCGGTGCACATTACCCTGATTGCCCTGATGTTAGGTGGGTACTGGATACGGGCACCTCCGGCAAGATCTGCACCTGCGTATGAACACCAGTTGCATATGATTGCAAGGACTTTTGGGTTATATTCGTCTGACATTTATGCGTCCCCCCTTGCAAAGAATGCATCAATCTGTGCTGCAATCTGAGGTGTTGTAAAGTGCTGCATCTTGATGGCTCCGCCGGGACAGAACCCGCCACAGGTTCCGCAACCCTTACATTTTGCTTCAGTGACCTCCATAACACTCCTGCCGTCTTTCTCCACAAGGGCGAGTGCCGAGTACGGACATAGGTTTACACACATTCCACAACCGGCACAGAGATCCTCAATACACATGGCAAAGTATGGCTCAAGTTCGACCTGACCCATGTGGATCGGAATGGATGCTGCTGATGCTGCACCTTCTGCCTGTGCTACAGTGTCAGGAATGTCTTTTGGTCCCTGGCAGACACCGGCGAGGAATACACCGGCAGTAGTAGTTCCACAGGGGTTTAATTTCGGGTGAGCTTCGAGCATCCAGCCATCGGCAGATGCGGATACACCAAATTTCTTTCTTAGGACATTTGCCCCGTCTTTCGGCTGGATAGCAGCTGCAAGAACCAGAAGTTCTACCTCGATATCAACAGGTCGACCGAGAAGAGTATCTTCTGCAAAGACATGCAGGTTCTTTGTTGCCGGGTCTTCAAGCACATTTGCTACACGGCCACGGATGAACTTAGCCCCTTCGTTCTGAATCCGGTAGTAGAACTCCTCGTATGCTTTACCAAAGGATCTGATATCCATGTAGAAAAGGTAGACCTTGCAGCCTGGAATCTTTTCATACATCTGGTGGGCATGTTTGAGTGAGTACATACAACAGAACCTTGAACAGTATGCCTTGGCCACTCCTCCGGTGTTGTCTCGTGATCCTGCGCAGAGCACGTATCCTACAGCCATTGGTGTTTTGCCATCACTCGGACGGATAAGGTGACCTCCGGTTGGACCGGATGCACAAATCAGACGTTCAAACTCAAGTGAAGAGATAACGTTGTCATACCGCTTGTATCCCCATTCCCGTTTCTCTTCGATTGGAATGAGATCAAAACCGGTTGCGATAACTGCTGTACCTACTTTGATTTTGATGAATTCATCCTGCATCTCGAGGTCAATTGCTTTCTTTTCACCACAAGCATCCTGACACAGTCCACACTTGACGCATGAGTCAAAGTCTACTGTGTAGATAAGTGGCATGACCTGGGCATGATAGATGTATATCGCCTTTCTTGGTGCCATTCCCATTTCGAACGGGTTTGGTTTGACTACGGGACAGACTGAAGTACAGTCTCCACAACCGTTGCACCCTCCACCAACAATTCCTTTGGCTGTAGCTTCTTTTGGCGTTAAAACTCCGCGGGCTTTCTTTCGAAGGGTAATGTCAAAGTTACCTATGTACCCTTCGACATTCTCAACCTCGGTGTAGGTCATCATCTCGATATTCGGGTGACGGCCTACATCCACCATCTTTGGTGTAAGAATACACTGTGAACAGTCAAGGGTTGGGAAAGTCTTGTCAAGTTGAGACATACGACCCCCGATTGTGGGCGATGCCTCAACCAGGTAGGTTTTGATTCCGGCACTTGCAAGGTCCAGTGCTGCCTGCATACCACCGACACCGGCACCGACAACCAATGCTGTGTGTTCAACAGGAACACTCTTTGGAATGAGGTCTTCGAGTTTTGCTGCCTTTGCAACAGCCATCCGGATCTGATCCTCAGCCTTCTCTGTTGACTCATCATACATCCCGTGCATATGAACCCAGGAGTTCTGTTCACGGATGTTTGCCATCTCAAACCTGAACGGGTTTAATCCTCCTTCCTTTGTAGCGGTTCTAAAGGTTGGCTCGTGAAGACGGGGTGAACATGCTGCGACAACCACTCCGGTAAGATTATAGTCTTTTATTGCATCATCTATCTTCTTCTGACCCGGAGTAGAGCACATATACTGATACTGATCAGCTACTGCAACATATGGGAGTGTCTTTGCATATTCTACAACAGCGTCAATTGACATTGAACCTGCGATATTTGTACCGCAATGACACACAAAGACACCAATTCTTGGTTCAGTATTTTCTGCCATATTTTTGTCCTCCTTAAAGCACCTTCTGCAGGAATGGTGTACAATCAATTGCATGCAGGTCAAGAGCGAGATCCTGAGGACTCATTCCCTGGGCAAGTCCGAGCAACTCATTGTAGTGAAGAACAGGGAGATTATAAACATCACCAAACTTTTCTTTAATCTCTATCTGGCCACGGTCAAACTGAAGCTGACAGAACGGACATAATTCGGTTATTGCATCTGCCCCTACTTCTCTGATATTGATGAGTTTCTCGTTGGTGATATCAAGAGCATGAGTTATATCATAACCTCTGACACCACCTCCAGCACCACAACACTGCATTTTGTTGCGGTATTGGACCGGCTCACAGCCAAGGGCTGCAATTAACTCTTCAAACCACATTGGGTTTTCTGTGTCTCCAAAATGTCTTTCTTTCTGAGGTTTCATCAGGTGGCAGCCATAGTGGGCGGCGATCTTTGCTCCGGTCAGGGGAGTTGTCACACTGTCCATTATCTTCTGGACACCACAGATGTTATCATCATAATAAAGTTCTGCTAGGTGCCAGACATCAATGGAGCCCTTAAACTGCATATCAATTTCAGAAAGAACTTCATTAACGCCATCCCTAAGCTCATCGTTTTTCTTTAAAATGTGGTTTACTTCCCAGATTGATTTATAGCAACCGTTGCAGATGAGAGTAATGTCTTTTTTCATCTCTTCTGCAAGGACAAGGTTTCTTGCTGCCATAGCATACCATACGTTCAGATCAATAGATCCGAATGCACCTGGAGCAGGGCAGCAACTTGCACCCTTCAGAGGAAGTAGTTTTATCCCGACCTTTTCACTGGTCTTAATTGCTGATGCCTCACAACCGGGATATCGGTTTGGTGCAATACACCCGAGGAAAAATGCGTACTCGTGCACGTTTAGTCACCCTTAAGAATTCTGTCTGCGTTCTCCTTCAACCCAAAGTGGTCGATGAGCTTCTGGATTCCCGGAATAAATTCAGTGTAAGTGTGGGTCGTTGGCGGATCTGCAGGTAGACCAAGTTTGGTTCTAGCGGCACGGTTGACATCGTTATTTGGCACACCATGTCCTGATTTATAAATCAACTGAACTGTTTGCAGGAAATTCTTTGGAATGATATCCCTCTTGAATGCAAGGTTTCTCATAGCCATTATTACATCAGTTGGTGCGATATCTCTCGGGCACCTGTCTGTACATGAGTAACAGGTTGTGCATAACCAGAGATCCGGGTCTGTCAGAGCTTCGTCCTCAAGCCCTAATACACAGCGGCGCATGAAAAGACGGATTCTATAAGAACTCCTGGGTGCAGAAGGACATGAACCTGTACAGGTTCCGCACTGGTAACACATATTTGCAATTGTCCGGCTGGTTTTAAGGATATTCTTGGTAAACTCCGGGTTTGAATCGGAGAGATGGTATCTTTGATCCTCTAATTTTTTATCCAGTTCAGGGTTGTTGTATGATTTTGCAGCCATAAGACACCTCTATTACTGACCAACCGCCTTAAGTTCTACTGAACCGGCCATCGCTGCCTGCTCCTTGACTCTTGAAGTCCTGGGAGTGAAGAGTTTATCTTTTATCTTCCTGAACAGGTCCGTTTCCTTGCCTTTTATCTTTATACTGTCACGGCGGAGATAGATGATATCCTCACCAGGACAGGCCTGTACACAGGCACCACAAAGTATACAAAAGTCCTTGTTTACGGCAATATTCTGTTCGATCTCACCTTTCATATCCTTCGCCGGTTTAGGGGTTGGGAGATAAATGGCATTTGCAGGACAAACATCTATACAGGTTGAGCAACCTCCTGGACACTTTTCAGAGTGGAAGGTAATCTCTCCTTCAAATATCTTGTTTACTGTAATAGCCTCAGTTGGACAGTTAATAGCACACCAGCGGCAGGTACAACAGTCTTCATCGACGATATTGACGTTACCAAGTTTTTTCTGTCCTATTACTGTCCGGGTTACCTTTATAGCCTCATTTGGACAAGCTTCCGAACAGACATTACATCCGTCACAATATGCTTCATCCCAGAGGACTTCACCAATCACTTTTCCCGATTCCGGGGTGAATGGTTTGTGGAGAACAGTAATAGCTTCACAAAGGTTACCGCATATACCACACTTGGTACATTTTTCATCGTCTACTTTAAATTCAATCTTGAGTTCTACAGCCTGACCTTTTGAAAGTCCATCCTTGTCCTGACCTTCAAACAGGGGAACATCACGGTCAATTGCATCACGTGGACAGACGTCATTGCATATGGTGCACCTGACACATTTTTCCTGATCAATTGCCGTTCCCTTGTCATAGGTTGGGAAACCTTCCTTCTCAAGTATCGGCAGACGTTCTTCATTATCAATCTTCAGACCAAGGGCTGAGAAGGGGCACATGATGACACAGACACCACAGTATGAGCATTTTGTCTCATCGACACGAATGCTTGCAGCATCTACCACCAGTCCCCTTCTGACTCCTCCAACTGCCCCTACTACTATTGCTTCTTCGGGACAAACTTCTGCGCAGATTCCGCATCCTGTACAGATATCACTGTCTAGAATGAGGTTGTTAACCTGCTGAAGGAGTCGCTGCTCCATGATCACTTTAGACCCGTCAGAGGTCTTAGAGTACTTCGGAAACAGTGTTGACATTAAGATTCCTCGAATTATTCACGATTTCTATTCCTGAACGCTTACATATCCCGGACTACTCATGCCGTAACTGCATGAGGAACCTGTCCGGAGAGCTGAATCACATCATATGGGCACGCATCCACGCAAATACCGCAACCAGCACAAAGTTCATGCTTTACATCTAGGATTATTGCATCTCCGTTGATGACCTTGTAGATCTTATCTGTGCTTGCAGGATTCACCGTGTATAATTCCAGTGCATTCACTGGACATGCGACCACACAATTGTTGCAGCCGGTACAGCGTTCCATGTTTACATGAACTGCAAATGCCATTTATTCGCACCAGCCTGATCGATTTAAATCGACTGAACAAAGGTTGTTAGAAAATATAGATAAAGGTTCTGGAATGGATTTGAACACAATAGAGAAAAATAATAGGAAAAATTGAACATTTTTAGTTAAAAAATTAAAAAGTAAATATTTTATAATTTATGCAGTTTATTTGAATCTGTTGTTGAACTTGGATGCATACTTTTTGTAAAAATCTATTCAAAGTCAATAATCACTATTTAGCGTTATTTAAAAAGATAAACAGATTTTACCTAAAATCCAAAAATAAATTATAAAATACTTCATATATTTACCTATATTGGAAAAAAACGATAATGTGCTGTTAAAAATTAATATCCATCCTGAATATTGATAATACAATTCTAAATCTCTTAATATCTCCTCCTGCGTGCAATATTTCTAATGATTTCTCATAAATTCCCTTATATTGTTCAGGCATTATCCAGAAAATCAGAAAAAAAATCCCCTTGTCTGCCCCTGAAAATGAGAGGCCGCATGAAAGGTCATCATTTGCGTTTCAGAGTCTGAAAAGATGAAATCGTCCACCATAAATCATCAGATTAAAGAAATCAGCACGATAATTTATCCCCTTATCAGTTGATTATCAGGTACCAACACATGGCTCTTGATCTGATTCCTACCATCTGTCCGTACTGTGGGACTGGTTGCACAGTCAATCTGATAGTTCAGAATAATCAGGTTATTGGAACAATTCCTAATAATCGCTCCCCGGTAAATGAAGGTAAGTTATGTCCTAAGGGAACTTATTGTCACCAGTTTATTTCAAACCCGGATAGACTTAAAAAACCTTTAATCAGGAGAGGAGATGTATTCGTAGAGTCTGACTGGGATGCTGCATATCATATCATTGAAAAACATCTGAAAATGTACTCTCCCGATGAAATTGGTATTTTAGGTTCAGCTCACTGTTCAAATGAAGATAATTATATCCTGATGAAATTTGCACATGGGGTTTTAAAAACCTGTCATCTTGATCATTGTGCCCGTAAATGTCATGATTCTACTATTAACGGCCTTTCTCTTTCCTTTGGGATGGGAGTCATGACTAATACAATTTCAGATATTGGAGAATCAGATTGTATATTCTGTCTCGGTTCAAACACCTTTGAACAACATCCAATAATCGGGAGACAGATTATCAGGGCAAAATCCCATGGTGCAGTTCTCATCTATGCAGATCCGAGATATACACCTACGGCAATGCAGGCTGATCTTTTTCTACAGTTTTATAGTGGGAGTGATGTTGGTGTATTAAATTGTATCATGGGTGAGATAATCCGAAAAGGACTAGAAAAAAGGAGCTTTATTGATACCCGGACTCGTGATTATGATGCATTCAGGAGGGTTGTTCTCCAGCGATGTTATGAACCCGAACAGATAAGCAGGCTTACCGGGATTAGCGAAGAAGATCTCCGGCTAGCTGCTGAATGGATAGGAACAGCAAAAACCTGTACTGTATTATACGCCATGGGTTTATCCCATAATACCGGAGGTGTAAATAATGTCAGAGCCGTGGCAAATCTGATGATGCTTACCGGAAATATTGGGCGTCGGGGAACGGGAGTCAATGCTTTGTGTGGGCAGAGCAATGTTCAGGGTGCCTGTGATGCCGGCTGTCTTCCGGACAGTTTTCCAGGATACCAGGATGTAACTGATGGTCAGAAATATCAGAAGATAGTAAAAACCTGGAATTTTGAAACCGGGATCTCTCCTCCAAAGGCAGGATACAATATCACAAGAATGTTTCGGGCTGCCCTTGAAAAGCCACAGAAGATTAAGGCGATGATCCTGGTCGGAGAAAATCCGCTCGTATCAGATCCTGATCAGGAAACAATCAGGGAAGCACTAAAAAACCTAAAATTCCTTGTAGTTTCTGACATCTTCTTTACCGAAACGTGCCAGTATGCTGATGTTGTATTACCTGCAGCCTGTTTTGCAGAGAAGGATGGAACTGTAACCAATACTGAAAGAAGGGTTCAGCGGATAAGGAAGGTCGTCTCTCCTCCTGGAATAGCAAAACCCGACTGGCAGATAATCAGCGATCTGGCCTGTGTTATGGGTTTTAAAAATCAGTTTCAATACAAGACAGTGAATGAAATATTCCAGGAGATGACCGAAGTAAATCCGTTATATACAGGGATGACTTATGAGAAGGTAAGCAGTCCTGACGGGATGTTCTGGCCTGTGGGTTCAACTGATTCCGGAGGTCTGTCAATTCTTTACAGGGAAAAATTTTCAGGTATTGATGGAAAAGGAGTATTCTGCCCGGTTGAATGGAAATTTCATGCAGAACAGCCAGATAAAAAATATCCCCTTCTTCTTACTACAGGCAGGATTATATGGCACTCTCAGTCAGGGACCATGACATGGCGTAGTAAAAACCTGTTAGATGAGGTTAATGATGCCTATATAGAGATTCATGGTTCAGATGCAGAATCCTTCAGGATATCAGACGGGGATATGATCAGGGTTTCATCCAGGGAAAGTTCCATGATCTGTAAGGCAAGAATAGTACCTGATGTAAAACCGGGTGTTGTTTTTATGCCCATTAATTTTGTAAGTGCTGCAATGAATCCGTTTCTTAATGCATTTGGTGCAGACATTTCCGGAGTATCATCCAACAGGCATATCTGTGTTAATATTTCACCATTAAATCCCGGAGGAGAGAAATGACCGGAAGGATCTGGTATGGGCAGGCAGTGGATCAGGATATCAGGGAAAGGGGTACATCCGGGGGACTTGTCACTTCCCTGCTTTCATATGCTCTGTTGTCAGGATATGCAGATGCCGTTTGTGCAGTAAAAAAAGGGACAGACATATTTGATCCTGGTCCGGTCATAATAAGGGATCCGCAAGATCTCTTCTCCTGTTCAGGATCTATGTATTGTGGAACTTTTCTTATCACCGAATGGATAATAAGAGCATTTACCGAAAATCCTGGCATTAAAATTGCTGTTGCGGTTAAGGGGTGTGACGCAAAGGCCATAATGGAGTTGATCAAGAGGAATAAAATAGACAGGGAGGATATTTTTTTGATCGGCCTTAACTGTAGTGGTACTCTGCCTCCGATGGCGACCAGGCGGTTTGTCAGGGAGGTTTGTCGATCTGACCCAGATGATCTTACCTCTCTTACGATAAGAGATGGAAGGCTCTCTCTCTCTTTTCCTGATAAAGTGTTGGAATATCCCCTTAAGCAACTGGAAGATCAGGGATATGGGCGCCGGGACTGCTGCAGGAGATGTGATACACCAATTCCGCATCAATGTGATCTGGTATGCGGAACCTGGGGGGTGATTGGAGATGATGCAGAAAACCTTACTCTGGTCGAAGAATGCACCAGAAAAGGTGGACAATTATTATTAAAAGCTGAATCATATGGCCTCATTAATCTGATGCCAGCAGATCAGAAAGGAATAGAATCACGAAACCGGATTGAAAAAGCAATGCTGCAACTCTCTGAAAATTACAGAAAAGCAGAATTTTCCAGTATTGGTTCAGGTCTGGCTGTATTGAACTGGATAATGAAAGAGACTTCCCGTTGCATAAAATGTTACCAGTGCACCCTGGCATGTCCACTTTGTATCTGTGAGGACTGCCAGATGAAAAAACCATGGCTGGTAAGGCCTGGACAGGTTCCCCCACCTTTAATGTTTCATTTAATCAGGTTTTCTCACATTGCTGATTCATGTGTAAACTGTGGACAGTGCCAGGATAGATGTGCTATGGATATTCCAATAGCCTTGATGATGCATTATCTTCAGAGTGAACTTGAACAGATGTTCGGTTATCATTCAGGAGATCCGGATGGGAGGCCTATGGTTGCAAAGGTAAACCAGTATGAAGAATGGGAACATTACTATGGAAATACCTTTGATGAGATCTCAAAACTCTTTAACCTGGAACCTTTCTGAAATAATTATTGAAATATGGTAATTTTCAGAAATATCTCATCTACTCATTCCTTTTTTTAACGCTAACAGGAAAACCACAGACCGAGAGGATGTCCTCCTGTGTAACTGGTCTTGATTGTGTTATCCTGGAGGAGAGATCTGACAGATAAAAGATGGAGAGAGGAATAGGGAGACCATATATCTTTGCATAACTGACTCTTGGAAGGTCTCTCGAAGAAAGGTTTCTTATAGTCCCTCTATCTACCACGATACCTATTTCCTGCAGAATTCTTGCACTATGGTTGAATGGATGGGAGTTGGCCAGAGTAAGACACAGGTCAATCACAGGTGATCCGAATTTCGTTCCAGGATAAAATGGTGCCAGAGCATAACAGAGTTTTCCGCAATCCCTGCAATAATACCTTGTTACCATTACATTGATAATCTTCTTTTCACCTTCAAGTATTACTGTTGCAAATCGCTTTTTTCTTACATCATGGTATTTAACCTGACCATAGCAATATGGACACATCTGAAGGAGTGTAAATTCCATACCTTCAATTCCTGTCAGGGCATTCAAGACTACTGATGAGATCAGGGATGGAATTTTAATTATTTTCACAAAAACCGTCCGGTCAGGTCGCTATTATTTAAAAAAGTTAGGTTTTGACATTGATTAAGATATCTGGCAGATTGGCATTTGATTTATAACGAATTTTCAGTAATTATCTCATCGGTTGTAGAATCAGGCGAAGATGTCGTCTGATCATTGGTGTTAATATTCATCATAAGCATTTTCATTATCCCGCCACAGGATTTACAGAGATAAAACTCTTCAATCCAACAGTTACTGCATCCCCATCGCCCGCAGATGACACACTGACGCAGACCTGAAAGTTGTCCAGGAGTATGGCAAAGATCGCAGAGATATTTTGAGAATGAATCAGGATCTTTCAATGGACCTTCTCCATCCTTCCGAACCCTGTATACCTCTGCATGAAGTGCAGAAAAAATATTTTCCTGGGGATTATCAGGGTTTTTTCGAATCAAGGGTTTTTTCCAGAGCATCCAGTCGTGCCTCGAGCTGCGTCAGGTTTTCATTCATCTCATTCTCATAATCTCTGAGTTCAGATATCCTGCCTTCATCTTTATCAAGTGCCTGATTTCTTTCATCCTTAAACCTTCTGGCAGCCGGACGACGAACAACTCCCCATTCATCAATTATCTCAGCAAACCTGCGATCAAGGTACTCGTCTACCCGACTCTCAACAGGTCTTCTCCAAGAGATTCTCCCGGATGATCCCTGAAAGAACCAGTACAGAATAAATGCTACAATAATAATTACGAGTATTATCAACAGAATTTCAATCAATGTCATTCTGTCCTCCTCCTAATCTCCCTGATCCTCTCCTCCATCCTGTCCATTCGATTCTTTGATTCACCTTCGAATGTCTTCAGAATCTCTACCTCATCTCTAACACGGTGAAAACGTCTGGATAACTCTTTTATATCTGATTTTGTTGCCAGATCCCATTCATCGATCATCAGTTTCATCCGGCGGTCAAGATATGAGTTAAGATAATTATCCATATTCATACCTTGGCCTCCAGTTCCTTTATTGCCTTTTCAATTCCTGAAATCCTGTTTTTCATCGACTCTTTTTCTATATATAGCCTTTCGACTTCATAACTGAGAAATTCCAGTTTTCTTTGGTATACTGCTATATCAGAGTCTGTTAAAAGGCCCCATTCTTCAATTACGGCCTCAGAATTCCTGTCAAAATAACTGTCCAGAGTTCTTTCTAAGCTCGGTGATTTATCTCCAAGTGATGTCTTAAACCCTGAAACGTTCTCAAAAATCCTGTTTGTTTTTCCTGATGTTTCGAACACAAATCTCACCTATATCTTTTTTTCTTCAGATTCTATCCGGTCAATCATCAGATCAAGTTTCTCGCATTTTATAGTATTCTCAAGTTTTCTAAGTCTGCCTTCCACTGTTTTATGTTTCATAAAAATTTCAGTTTCAAGAGCAATATTGGTATCTTCGATATTTTTTAATGTAGAGATTTGTTCAGCAGACAATCTTAATGACGGCTCAACAAAGGCAGTTACTGTTGATTCCTGTTTAAGAATACCCAGTTTGTCACGTTCAAGTTCCAGTTCAAGTTTTCGGGTATTGGTCTTCATCAGCCTGATCTCCCTTATCATAAATAATATCACAATTATCACGGCAAGAAGTATGATAAGCCCGATGAGTCCGTCCTGGCTGAAGGTGATATCCAAGGTTACTCCTCCAGCATTTTTCTCATATATACTAATCCATCCTCTGATCCGGTAACATAAACAATATCGCCTTCTGAAAGTACGATGTCAGGGGAAATCTCTAATAATTTACCCTCGCGTTGCAGACCTGCAATGGAAGATTCGGGATGCATCGTGAGATTTCCTATTGTCCGGCCAGATCCGCTATGAATAATCAGGGCCGCGCTCTTTCCTTCTGCTCTTATTAATATACTTTTAATTTTTTTGGCATCTTCACCAGGAAGAGCAGATAAAGCCTTCTCTGTCTCTTTGGGAAGAACTCCATAAGGAAGATTCTCCTTTATTACATCAGCTGAATTCTTAACTGTCTGGCTTACCTTATCAGTGAATTGTTTTGTATCTTCACGTACTTTTTCTGAAAACTCTTTTGCTTTGGTTCCGATCTGATCTGCAGTTACTTCGGCAGCTGTTTTAATCTGTTCATCAAGTGGTATTTTTCTCTTTACTGCTACTTTCCCACCATCAGGGATACCAAGTTTTTTAAGATCATCCCCACCTATACGGATGGTTCCTTCTTCTACAAGGTCATCTGCGAATACTGTAAGAGTTAAGATCTGCCCTCCTTCTGAAGTGACCTCTACCTCTGTCTGATCACCAACGCCAAGTATAGTAAGGAGTTTTTCGTGAATGCGGGCTCTTCCGTGACCGGGCATAGCCCTTTTCACAGCCTGCAGAATTGTTTCCTCCATGAGGTTTAATCAGGTTATTAGCTCATTTATCTTTCGGTTTATTACAGAACCAATTCGTAATTTATATTAGTTTAAAAAAGAACTATCTTTTACCTTTATTTAGGGTTTGGAGAATCTTATGGGTATTGAAAAGTTAATGGAGGGAAACAGAACCTTTATTGAATGTGAGTTTGAGGAGAATATTGATTATTATAAGGCTCTGCTTAAAGGGCAGAATCCTCATGTGATGATGATCAGTTGTTGTGATTCGCGTGTAGCTCCTGAGATCACCTGTCATGCAAAACCGGGGGAGTTATTTGTCCATCGTAATATTGGAAATATTGTTCCACCCGGAGACTGGAATGTAGGGACTTTTCTCGAGTACGGGATTCACCATCTGAAGGTTGATACTCTTGTTGTCTGTGGGCATGAAGAGTGTGGGGCTATGAAGGCTCTCGCAAGCAGGCAATGTGGGGATGATGTAATGATCCCCGGGTGGCTTCGGCATGCCCAGTCAGCTCTTACAAAGGTATCTGGGCAGGGAGAGTGTCCTCAGGATCCTGAAGAAGCCAGGAAATGGAGATCAGATCTTGAGATTGAGAACATCAAACTTCAGCTTAAGCATCTTAAAACATACAAAATCGTCAGAGATGCAGAAAATGCGGGAAAACTAAGGCTTATTGGTCTGTATTACCGGATGTCTACAGCAAAGCTCGAGGTGATTGATCCCGGGACTCCCTTAAAGCATGAATGAGAGAAAATGGCTTCTGAATTAAACCTTATCTCTTTTTCCAGATGGATGTAAATTATGAATATTATACGGTCAGATTGAACATGCCGGTTTATACAGGATGCTTCATATAAGTGAGCATCTCTTCAAAATTTCCAGCGGTTTTGATATAATAAATTTTCTCTGTATATCGTATCTAAACCAGTGTAAACAGTTTCTGCCCTGATATAATCTTTCTTATGTTCAATTCTTTTAAGAAATTAGCCCCTGGTTCTGTGGTATTAACCGCTCTTCATAATTCATGCGGTAAGAAAAAAATAGATTAATTAAAGCGCCTTTTTGGGATATCAGATTGTCTTCTCCCTCTTTTTGCAACAATCCTCATTCTTCCGATCTGTGCACCATTCAGGACATCAATTACATCTTTAACTTTAGGTTCAGGAACGTCAATATATGTTGCAGTCTGTCCGATTCTGATATTCCCTATATCGTTCTGAATATTTTTTCCACTGTTCCTGACAACCTGTAAAATATCACGTACAAGGATTCCATCCTGCCTCCCGATGGATAGCCTGACAACTGCCTGTTCTCCCAGATATTTTTCCAGTTCGTCCTCTTTCTCTGTTCCAATTCCTGCTGCCAGCATTAACAGGGCAGTGGAAAGAACCACAGGATCTACCCCTTCTGCCAGTTTCTCCTCTATTATGGGACGGCAAAATGATAGATCCCCGGTATTCATCAGTTCACTGGCATCAGATAGTGTACTTATTGCTTTTTTACCTCCGATTTCACGTAATGTCGGAATAGGAAGGGGGACAGGCTCTGCTCTGGTACTTCTCCTTACATCCCTGAGCCTGTATCGTTCACGTGGACTTACAAAACTTATTGCCCTGCCGGTTCTCCCTGCACGTGCAGTCCGGCCGATCCGGTGGACATAATACTCGTCATCCTGGGGGAAATCAAAGTTACATACCAGATCAATCTCTTCTACATCAATTCCCCTTGCAGCAACATCAGTCGCTATCAGTATCTCGATATGGCCGCTCCTAAACGCAGCCATAACCTTATCACGCTGAGCCTGGGCCATCCCGCCATGAAGGCCATCTGCCATGAATCCCTCGGACTTGAGGGCACTTGTCACCGCATCCACTGCAATCTGGGTATTACAAAAAATTATTGTTCTCTGTGGCTGATAAAATTCAAGAACACGAATTAAAGTATCAGCCTTTGCCGGATCTCTGACTTCTATATAGTACTGTTCTATTTGCGGGACTGTCAGCTGTTGATGGACTGTTTTTACATCAACAGGATTCTTCTGATATTTGCGAGATATATCCAGGATTTCTGATGGAAGGGTTGCAGATAAAATAACTGTCTGATGCTCTTTTGGGATATGAGAGAGTATCTCTTCAATATCCTCCACAAATCCCATGTCAAGCATCCTGTCAGCTTCATCAAGGATCACCAGGGAGACTGAATCAAGTGACATTGTTCCCCTCTTAATATGGTCTATGACTCTGCCAGGTGTCCCGATAACAATCTGAACTCCCCGTGAAAGCGCCTTCATCTGGCGTTCTATTGGCTGGCCTCCATATATGGGAAGGACAGATATCCCCTTACGGTATATCGTAAGTCTGTTAAGTTCACTTCCGACCTGAACGGCAAGTTCCCGGGTAGGGCACAAAATAATTGTCTGAACAACCCTGCTTGCAGGGTGACACATTTCTATGGCAGGAATTCCATATGCGGCAGTCTTACCTGTTCCGGTATAGGCCTGTCCGGTTACATCGTTTCCTGCAAGAATCAGAGGTATTACCTGGGCCTGAATCGGTGTAGGCTCTTCATATCCTACTTCCTTGATAGCTTTTAGTATACCTGCTGATAGTTTGAGGTCTGAAAAAGAGGGTATTTCCATCGCATATTCTGCGTCCCTAGATAATATAAGGATGCTGGTGAGTTATGGTTGATTAATATGATGTTTTTATGTGAAAGTCAAGTTTTCATATAGATCGCGGGAGTGCTATATGCCTTTTAAAAATGAGATAAAGGGAAATTCAAAGCAATGTGATAAGAATTGCCACAACCCATGGAATTATAAGGTTATCATCCACGGGACTGAAAAGTTCAACAAGTCCGGCTGTAAGGGATATAAGGACTGCATAAATAGGATTGGTTATAAGTAAAAGCAGAAGCGCGGTAATTATAACCCCTCCGAGAAAGCCCTCCAGGGTTTTTTTCTTCCAGACCTTATGTCTTCCAAACCGGATTCCGATAATCGTTGAAAATCCGTCCAAAACCGCAAGAACTGCGACTGAAACAGCTGCAACCATCTGTGGAAAAAACATCAGGGTAACAAGAGCGCTGAATACAAAGAAAAAGGCCCCTTTACCTGGAAAACAGCCGTCGCGCTCCATGTGAAGAATAATATCGCTAATTCCTGGAATGTGGTGACCCTTCATACACAGGTCAATGAGAATCAGGCCGATGTATAGTGAAAACCCGATGATCATCGCTGCCTGATATCTTGGGAAAATTACAATTACCCCCGCGATGAGGAGTCCGAAGATCAGGTGTGATGTCTTTCGAAGATATTCATTCATGAATAATGGCTGTTCGAAAAAGTAATAATTTGATCCATTTTCAGATATTCAGAATGGATCAAAAGAGAAAAAGTAATTATTCATCCTTGAAGATGTTGGTATAGATAGAATCAGTACCGGTTGCTTCAAGTCTTGCACGTTCTGATTTCTCTTCAACAAATGCGTGGATTGGCAGAGTCATATCCAGTCCCGGAGTATGCCCAAACTGTTTCTCAATCTCTACCTGCTGGGAATGCATAAAGAGTGCATTACGAATATCCATTGCACATAATTCCTCGCACTGGCCGCAATTTATACATGAATCAGAGACATGGGCAAACCTTATCAGGTGGAACATAAAACCAGGCGGCAATTGACCTGGTGTAATGTACCAGGGTTTCTTTGTTGAACACTCGACACAGTAACAGATTGGACAGTTATCAATACATGCATAACATTTGATACAGCGTGAGGTTTCATTCATTAGAGTCTTCAGGCGGTCTTTTCCTTTGCCTAATGATTCAAAATCTCTCTTACGCCATTCATCCCCTAGTTTGAGCATTGCCTTCTCTACTTTGCCCCTGATCTCAATTCCTTTTGGATCAGCTGCAGATACTTCGACTGCACCTTTTGATGCAGCCTCGGAGAGAAGTTTAGCTCCTTTTTCTGAGCACACTTCGATAAATGTAGCCTTTCCAGCCTTATCTCCGATAACACCCCAGTTACCACATGCAAGATCTGCTCCGCGTGGAACTTTCATCTTGCAGCGGCGGCAGTTACTACGGCGGCCGTATCCTTCCTCTTCAAGTTCGTCTATTTTGATTCCTTTGTGTCCGCCTTCGTACTCGATGATGAACTGACCTTTGTCAATCTCTTCCTTATGGACAACATTCGGGTCAACTCCGAACTTATCGGCAATCATCTTCCTGGCCGCAACCGGGCTGACGGATCCTCCACAGTTGACACCAATCATAACGACATTGTCAAGGTTTATCTGGTTCCGCTTTGCCAGTTCATAGAATGCCATGACATCACAGCCTTTACAGGTGACTGCAATCTTCATGTCCCTGACGCCGTCAAGGTATTTCTTAAGAATCTTTGGCATGAGCAGGGTACCGCAATGCAGAGAACCTGCAGTAGATAATATCTCTGCCGGGTCGGTGATAAGTGCAGGAACTGCATCATAGATATCCTGTCCTTTCTTTACTGCAAGGACTGCATCGACCGTCTTACTTTCGAGAGCATATTTAAGTACTGCTGTGACTGCTCCGCCACATTCTCCTTTCTTTAGTACTTCTGCATCTTTTGCCCATGCATAGAGCATATCGCCTTTTGCTGCCATGTTCAGGCCCCCACAATCTTTTCAACTTTCACCGCACAGGCCTTCGACTCAGGAATCTTGGCAATTGGGTCAAGAGCATTGATTGTCAGCATGTTTGCTGCACATTCCACGAAATGGAATGGTATGAACATTACGCCCTTTTTGATAGTATCTGTTACACGGGCTGTGATCTGGATCTCACCACGGCGGCTTATAGCTTTTATCATCTCCCCATTCTTAATGCCAAGAGCCTTTGCATCTTCGGGGTTGATTTCAACCCAACCGGTTTTTTCTTCACGGTCGAGGTTTTCAGATCTACGGGTCATCGTTCCTGTGTGCCAGTGCCAGATACAACGACCTGTGGTCAGGAGGAATGGATATTCAGCGTCAGGGCGTTCCTGCTGGTACTTGAAGGGAATGGCTGTCATAACACCTTTGCCATCAGGCATACCAAACTTTTCGCCGTGGAGAATGGGTGTTCCGGGGTGTTCCTTGGTCGGGCATGGCCAGTGAAGTGCTTCAGGTTTGTGCAACCGCTCATAGTTCATTCCGGCATAGGACGGGGTGAGTGACGACATCTCGGTGAAGATCTCTTCGGCTGATTTCCAGGCAAACTGCTTCTCATATCCCATTGCCTTTGCAATGTCAGCGATAATCTGCCAGTCGAGTCTTGCTTCTCCCGGTGGATCCTGGGCCTTTCTCCACATCTGTACACGACGTTCGGTTGAAGTTTGTGTCCCGTCTTTTTCTGCATAACAACAGGTAGGAAGAACAACATCTGCAAGTTCAGTGGTCTCATTCATGAAGATATCCTGGACAACCAGGAATTCAAGTGACTTTAGTGCATGCTCCACATGGGTAAGGTCAGGGTCAGAGATCATCGGGTTTTCACCCATGATGTACATGCATTTGAGTTCACCGGGGTTATCAGTGAGGACATTCATCATAATAGTAACTTCATACCCGTTCTTCCCCTCTGCAATGCCATCAGGGAATTTCCAGGCATCTTCAAATTTCTTGTGGGCAGCAGGGTCGATAACTTTCTGATATGCGGTATATACAACCGGCAGACAACCCATATCACAGGCACCCTGAACGTTATTCTGTCCACGCAGAGCATTCACCCCAGTACCTGGTCTTCCGAGATTTCCAGTGAGCATCTGGATGTTACCACAGGATTTCACATTATCCACACCGGTTGTGTGCTGGGTAATACCCATTGAATAGAGTATAGCAGTTGCACCAGATTTTGCAAACCATTCTGCAGCTGTTTTAATATCTTCTGCCGGGACTCCGGTTACGGTTGAGACATTTTCAAGACTGTAGTCATCTTTCATGACCTCTCCTTTGAGGTCTTCAAAGCCGTTGCACCGTTTTTCAATGAATTCTTTATTTTCCCATCCGTTTTTGATTATCTCATGCATCAGACCGTTCAGGAGACAGACATCAGTTCCTGAATAGAACTGCAGAAAGAGATCCGCCTGTTTTCCTGTCGGGGTTTTTCGTGGATCCACGTATATTACCTTGGCACCGTTCGCCTTTGCCTCCATTATTCGGCGGCCAATAAGCGGGTGATTCTCAAATGTGTTGGATCCTATTACAAATACACACTTAGCCTGCCCGATATCCGGAATTGAATTTGTCATCGCACCAGATCCAAAGATATTTGCAAGCCCTGCAACAGTGGATGCATGGCACAGGCGTGCACAATGATCGATGTGTCTGGTTTTGAGAACACCGCGGGCGAATTTCATCATTGCGTAATTCTCTTCATTTGAGACACGGGCTGATGAAAGAACTGCACACTCATCAGGCTTATATGATTTAAATTTAGACGCGATCAGTTTGATAGCTTCATCCCAGGATGCCTCAACAAACTTTCCATCTTTCTTAATCAGTGGTTTTGTCAGACGGTCTGGGCTATTGATAAATTCATGGGCATAGGTCCCTTTCGGGCATACCTTTCCCAAATTCACCGGTGAGCGCTGGTAGGGAGCGGTCCCTACAACTTTACCGTCTTTTACCACGAGGTTAAATGAACAACCTGTACCACAGTACGGACATGTAGTCTGAACATACTTAAGATCCATTACAATTCCTCGGTAGGAGAATGTTAAGGATCTGGATTAATAAGCCTTATGAAAAAAAATCCGGTTTTGGTGATTTGTGGTGGAAAAGTTCTATCATAGTTTTCAAAACAAAAGGAAAAATGAGAATTTGTTAAAAGGTTTATCCTAATGGAAATGGATAGTAAACACCTTGTAGAATAATTCAGGATTCAGAGAAAAAAAGGGCGCATCAAAAATTAGTTCAGTCACTTTTTAGATGCTTTTGTCCTGAAGTCACTTTTTCTATCTTCCTTTTTAATAATCCTGATGTCAACTCCGTTAACAATCGGATCTCCTGCAAAAATGTATCGCCTGATTACCTGCCCGTAAACCCTGACAACATCATTTTTTCTGACATCAATGCGTGGACGAGTGAACATTTTTACTATGGTTTCACCGGTCTTATCGGCGATGATATAGTGGGGGCGGTTTAATGACCGCCATCGTACTTCTTCGACTAATCCCTCGAATGTTATTGGTTTTGATATCAATGATTCATTGATCTCTCTGATCTTTAACTCTCTTGCAAATGCTTCATATTCTGGTATCAGGTCTGAATACTGGCTTTGTGAGAGATATGTCATTCCCATGGGAATTAATAAGAGCAGTATTATCGTTGGGACTGCCCATATAAGGATTCCTGTATCTCCACTCAATAAGACATATGCAGATACGAATATTGCAAAAAATGCAAAGACAAAGATCTGCACAATCGAGGGTCGCAATTGGCTAAATGAAATTTGCATAAAAAAAGAAGGGGGTATGATTACTCAAGTGCTTCGATCTCTTTCTTGAAAGCTATCCAGTAGATAAACCCGACAAATATGAGACCACCAACTATGTTACCAATTGTAACGATAATGAGGTTATTGGTCCACATACCTACCCAATTAAGATTTACGGTTTTTGCTGCTGTATAATTAACCAATTGTTCTGTATTCAAATATCCTGCGGTCATTATACCTGCCGGAATGAAATACATATTGGCAACACAGTGCTCAAATCCTGTTGAGACGAAAGCCATGATCGGGAACCAGATTCCGAAGAATTTACCAATTGCATCATCAGCACAGATACCTAGCAGAATCGCGAGATTAACGAGCCAGTTGCAGCCGATTCCTTTCAGGAATGCTGACCATATACCCATCATGCCTACATAACTTGTTTTTGCAATTCCTATATCAATTGCTCTTAATCCAAATGCATTGACTGTAGCTAGCCCTGCGGCATTCCATGAAACAAACGGGCCATTAGCCATGATATACGCATAGAAAACAGAACCTATAAAGTTCCCTATATACACCCATATCCAGAGGTTGATAACTTTACCCCAGCTGATTTTATGAATAAATGCTGCCAGCGGTGCAAGCATTGCATCACCGGTAAAGAGTTCAGCACCGGTAAGGACGGTGATAATAAGCCCAACAGGGAACACTGCTCCCAAGATCAACTGTCCCATTCCTGCACCAAGGTTAGCGGCAACTGCTGTTGAACAGACGGTTGCGAGGGCACCTCCCATTGCGATATATGCCCCGGACATGAATCCACGGATTATCATGTTCCACCATTCTAGGCTGGTCTTGTACTTTCCTGCTCCTGCCCCTTTGGCTACTATTTGTACGGGTGGATGAAATACCATATTTGATTACACCTTCACAGAGTCTGCCTGGATTTGGCTTCACAATATGCCACACAGGCTCAAAATATAAGTATTTTGTGATAGTATTAAACACTTTTGAAAAGAATCCGGGTGAAATCTGCGCTAAAAACTAAAAAATACTATGGATATTCAGATTTTGAAATTTTCATATAATATCTTATGTAAAGTTTTCCATTAGGTTTTCTTTCTCCAACAAATATTTCATAAAAGGGCTTTCATAGATAATATCTGATGAAAACAGAGAAATTTCTCCCGTTCAAAGCCCTTCCGCGAATTGAACAGATTCTGATCCTTCTTGTGCTGATATTATGCTGGGGTGGATTAATAATTGCTTTAATCCAGATTCTTTCCGGAAATATAGAAAATCCAGGCGAATTGGTCTGGTCACAAGTCCTTGCATCTTGTGTACTTGCAGTTCTTGCGCTTCTCCGCCCTAAAAAAGATATTGTCTCGATTCTGACTCCTGTTTATGCTATAATAATCTTTTTCAGCCTGGATATTCCCGGGAATATTTTGCTCCTGGTTCTTTATGCATGTACTTTGACTATTCTTCTCTGGCGGCTCGAAACACGGTATGGCCACCCCGGATCAATGCAATATGTTTAACATCCTGATGTGCAGAGGATACTTAAACAAAGATGCGTCGCCAACCCTTCATTAGTCCGGTTATCTCTGACCTGATTTATCAGGCAGTGAAAGGAGTTGCAGGAGTTCAGTTTACTGACTCTATCCCTTGTCCCTTATGCAAAGGGATGTTAATAAGTCATGATATGAAAAGAAGGAGGTTTTCTACCGTCTTTCTCCCTGACGGTCAGGAACATATCTATGTATATGTAAAACGGTTTCATTGCAGAGAATGCGGTAGTCTCTGTTATTCTCCGTCCCCGTTTTATGAGAAAAGCAGGTTTGGCTCTCCTGTAGTGGACCTGTGCCTTACATTAGCAAGTAACCATTCGTACTCATATGCGGCATCACTTATGAACAGGTTTGGAATAGTAATAGATCGCGGCACGGTTAGAAAAACAGTACTTGCTTATTCTCACGAAGTAATCTCAACTGACATCTTCGGGCTTTTATTACCACAATCCGTCCTTGCCCTTTCAGCACTGGTAACCACTACCGATACTGGTGTAAAATTAAATGGAAGAGATGTTTTGACAGCATGCGGTTTTGATCTTTAAAACTTATTCTTCAGAATCATCAGGAATAATTCGCAACTATTATTGGGATATCAGGTAACCTCTATCCGAGGATCAGTTATGGAACTGAACGGTGTACCAATTGATAATACATTTGCTGAAGGATTTCCGATTTGGATTTCAAGAGTAATTATTACTGCAGTAACCCGGGAATGGGCAATGACTGCAGCAACTGAAGCTACGGGTTTTGCAACATCAGCCATTGGGTGCCCATGTGAAGCTGGAATTGAAGGTTTTGTAAATGCAGAGGAAACACCAGACGGGCGTCCAGGTGTATCCATACTCATATGTGCATCAAAAAAGAAAGTCCCTGAACAAGTAATGGAGAGGATAGCAGAATGTATCCTTACAGCAGCTACAACTTCTGTTTTTAATGGAATGCCTGATGCAGATGAAAAATTTGATATAAAGATTCATTTCTTTGGTGATAAGTATGAGTCAAAGGTAGAAGTTGGCGGGCGCCAGTGTTGGAAGATCCCGATAATGGAAGGAGATTATGTGGGTGAAGAGGTCTTTGGCATGGTAAAGGGGGTTGCGGGAGGTAACTTCTTTGTAATGGCAGAAACCCAGATGGCTGCTCTTATGGGTGCAAAAGCTGCAGCAGATGCAATATTTAATGTCAAGGGAACTATAACCAGTTTTGCAGGAGGCATTGTCGCTTCAGGTTCAAAAGTAGGAGCAAAAAATTATAAGTTCCCAATTCCCGCAACCACAAATGAGCAGTACTGCCCAAGTATTAGGGAAAAGGTTCCTGATACAAAGGTTCCAGAGGGAGTTAAATCCATATATGAACTGGTTATTAACGGGATCAATGAAGATGCAATAAAAAAAGCCATGGCAGCAGGTATTCATGCTGCAGTAAAGGTTCCTGGAGTCACTTTTATCAGCGCCGGGAATTATGAAGGAAAATTAGGACCATTCCAGTTCAAACTGGCAGAGTTAATCTAAAACCAATCTCTTTTTAAATCACAATAGATATAATAGTATTACCCATGGAGGGTACGTTATGAAACTGGAAGAGTACAAAAAGATATTGCTAACAGCAATTGATAAGGAAGTCGATTCTTATGCATTTTATATTTCCCTGTCTGAAAAAGTAAAAGATCCCGCCTTAAAGACAGTTTTTATGGATCTGGCAAAAGAAGAGACATATCACCGCAAGACCCTGCAAGAGTACCTGAATGGAACAAGAAAGCAACTTAAATTTGATGAAGTAAAGGATTACCACCTTTCAGATATCATTGAAAAACCCAAACCATCAATGGATCTTAAACCTCTTGAAGGTCTTCAGGTAGCAATAAAGCGTGAAGAGGAAGCCATGCAGATGTATGAGCAGTTTGCCGCAGCAAGCACTGATGATGACCAGAAAAAAGTCTTTGAAGAACTCGCAAAAATGGAACGCGGACACAAAGTAAGACTTGAAGATATCTATACAAACAGTGCCTTTGCAGAAGCTTGGTAACCTGACCAAACCATACATTATTTTTATTTTCTGCTGAATTTCGGTGTTTTGATATGAGCGCAAGAAGCATAGAAATTTATTTTTATTAACATTTCGGTATTTTCTCAATTTACATCGGTTATAAGAATTTTTAAGGTCTGACAGAAAACATCATACCTGATATCTTCCTGAGTTATGGGGAATGGGCATGGAGGATTAAAATTTTAAAGGTGTCGGTGGGGAATGAAAGCGACCAAGGCTTCAGTGTGGGATTTGTATAACGGGGCAAAGCAGTACAAAGTTCCACTCTTTCAACGTCCTTATGTCTGGTCACGTAAACAGTGGGAGCAGTTGTGGTCAGATATCCAGGAACAATATGTACTAAAAGTAAATCCTGATAATAAGAGTTATCCGTCAAGGTTTCTCGGATCTATTGTTGTATTAAGAGAGTATGAGAAGAATCTTGATAAATATACGATAATTGACGGGCAGCAAAGGATAACGACAATCAGTATTCTGCTTGCTGTAATCAAGGCATTCGCGCGTGAAAGAGGACTCCCTGAATTATATTCCCAGATAGCTGATTTTCTGAAAAATAATCCCAAAAGCGGAGAGGGCAGGTATGTTGTAATTCCAACAAGAGTTGATAAAACTGCTCTTTATAATATTTTTGATGAAAATTATGCTTTTGATCAGGATTCAAGGATTGTAGAATGTTTTGATTTTTTTTGGTACCAACTAGATCATAATATTAATGCTGATCTCAATCTTCTTCAGCAGGTAATAACCGAAGACCTCTGTGTGGTATATATTGAACTGGAAGAGGAAGAGAACCCGAATCAGGTTTTTGAGGCATTAAATTACAGGGGTGTGCCACTTGAAGAATCAGATCTTATTCGGAATTTCTTTTTTGCGCATCTTGAATCACAGGAGATTGCTGAAGCTCAATATGATCAGTTTTGGAAACCAATGGAAGAGCGTCTTTTCAATGATCAAGAGACTATTTCCGGGTTTTTAAGACATTTTTGTATGAGAAAGGGAAGGATAATCAGATCCGGAGAAATCTTCGAGGTGATCAGGAAAAGATACCAGAATGCTACTGCAGATGAGATCAGGCTTTTGCTTCGTGATATTAACCGTGGTTCGGAATATTATCGACAGATCATCTCACAAGAGAATGACTCTGGAAAGGGATATCCTGAGCAGGATATATACAGGAGTCTTTTAAGGATTAAGAGGATCGGAAATAACAATGCAGCTCCCTTCCTTCTTTTACTCCTGGCTGCAGGGGACAGGCATCGCAACCCTGATGCACCTATGTCTGAAGAAGATCTCCTAAAGGAACTATTAATCATCGAGAGTTACCTGGTGAGAAGAGCCGTCTGCAGCAGGCCTGAAGATGGATATGAGGATGTATTTGAGTTCCTGTGCCGGGCCTTTTCTGAAGGTAAAGGATACCTGACTCCTGTTGAGATTAATTCATTAATAGGGGCATTATCTCCACCTTTTGATATGCCTGATGATGATGAATTCCTGGATCACCTTAAGTACAGTGATCTTTATTATCCTGAAACAAATAATTTCCTGGCATTCTGCATTCTTGAAAGGCTTGAGGAGAATTTTTCAGTAAAGTCAAAAGGAGAAGATCATTCAAAGAGTTATGATCTCTTTGAGGATGAATCCGAAGAACTCCATGGAAAAAGAATGATCGATCATATTATGCCGGAATCCCTCTCTGACTGGTGGCTTGATCATCTGGGGCCGGACTGGTCATCTGTTCATCCTGATTTTCTTCATCGGCTTGGTAATCTTACTCTGATACAGGAGAATGCCGGCATTCTTAATGCTGATTTTGAGACAAAGAAGAATTGGTATGTACTGGATAATTTAATGCTGAATAACTCAATTAAAAGTATTAAGTTCTGGAGAAAATTTCAGATTGATCAGCGTTCAGGTGTTCTTGCAGTATTTTGTCTGAAGATATGGCCGATGGCTGAGAGAGATAGGGTAAAACCAGGAGAAGTCAGTTCTTCTGATAACTGTATGAGGCAGGGTGATATTCCAAAGTATGTCAAACCGGTTAATCTCTCAATTATGAATAATTCATATCCTGTAAAATTCTGGTATCAGGTGCTTGAGAAAACAGTCCTGGTAATATACGAAAAGGAGCCTAAAAAGTTTGAACGGGTTGTCAGGGAATATTCAGGTTTTTTCTCTGATGATCCCAAGAAGTATAAGTCTGTTATCGGTCATTACTCTTTTAAATCCCGGTTTGGAAGGTACCAAATCAGGGATATGTGCCTGAATCTTATAAGATTAGTCGGCTGGAAAGATGAGGTCTGGTGCCTCGCTTGTGAATAAATCTCCACATTTTACCAACTATAAGTTATTCATGTATTATCCGGTCAGTTTTCTATTATATATCTCTCATTTTTATCACCATAATTGATGAATAATTGTTGTCATGACAACATTTTTATCGTCTGTTATTGAGATATATAGGTGTCAGATTTCTGTCATCTCCCAGATGACCTTTCACTTGGAGCCCTGATTTCGATAATATTCAGAACCAGATCCATAATTCTGAATCACTGGCTTAAACCCTTCGGACTTTCAGCTGGACAATACCCCGTAATATTGTTTCTTTTGGAGAATCAGGATATTACCCAGGAGACCCTTGTAAAAAAATTTCGCATCGACAGAGGAACCATTGCAAGAGCCGTAAAAAAACTGGAGACGGCCGGATATGTTACCAGGAAGATCGACCCTGAAAACCGTCGTGCTGTACGATTATTTCTTACCATAAAAGCAGAAGAGATCGCCCCTTCTTTGATTAAGATGAATACCGAATGGGAGAATATTGTAACCTCTTCCATGACTATATCAGAACTGGAGCATCTCAATGTCATTCTGCACAAGATAGCTTCTGCTAGTATATGTAAAAGTTGTGACTCACAAAAAGATCTTTCATAAAATAAAAAACAGGAAAAAAAATTCATGACAAACCCTTCAAATGATACAAAAGGAGTAATCCTTCTAAAAGGGGATCCAAAAAAAGCGATCATAAAATTATCAATCCCTATGATAATAGCCATGCTTCTGATGTCTTCCTATAACCTGGCGAATGCTATATGGGTTGCAGGACTTGGGTCAGATGCACTAGCAGCTGTGGGATTTATCACTCCCCTATTCATGATACTAATAGGGCTTGCGAATGGCCTTGGAGCCGGAGTTACATCGGTTATCTCCCGGAGGATTGGAGCAGGGGATCATGATGGTGCTAACTATGCTGCAGTTCAGTCACTTGGGCTTACAGTTGTAATTTCAATAATAATCTCTATCAGTTTAATTCTTACGGCCCATCCTCTTGTAATATTGTTTGGAGCAGGAGATACCGCAGATCTTGCAGTTGAGTACGGAAATATCGTTTTTGCAGGAACGATTCTTTTATTGCTTTCAAATATCGGTTATGCAATACTAAGGGCTGAAGGAGATACGAAGAGGACCATGTATGTCATGGGAGCCTCGTCGATTCTGAATATTATACTCGATCCAATATTAATATACTATTTCAGACTGGGTATTGCAGGTGCAGCCTGGGGTATGATTATTTCACTTATTCTGGTGATATCTGCTTTATTATATTGGTTTTTAATAAAGAAAGATACCTACATCAGACTTTCATGGCCGTCGGGGTTCTTTGATGTCAGGACTATAAAGGATATTCTGGCAGTTGGATTACCTGCCAGTTGTGAGTTCTTCCTCTTTGCAATCCTTGGAATTTTCATTAACGGAATGCTTGTAACTGTTGCAGGAACTGATGCAGTAGCCGTTTATACAGCCGGCTGGAGAGTAGTGATGTTTGCAATAATTCCTCTTGCAGCCATAGGTACATCTGTTGTATCCGTTAGTGCAGCGGCATATGGAGCTAGAGAGTTTCAAAAGATCAAAGTTGTTCACTCATTTTCAGTATTATTTGGAATTGGAATAGCTATTATTGTAAGTATACTTACATGGCTTTTTTCCGAACAAATATCGTATATCTTCTCCTATTCATCAGAAGGAGCTCACCTTGCCCCGACTATTGCTGCATTTCTAGCTACAATGTGTATATTTTATCCCTTTGTATCTCCAGGGCTTATGTCTTCATCGATTTTCCAAGGGACTGGTAAAGGCTTAACCTCACTTATAATCAACCTTTTAAGAAATGTGGTTTTCATGGCCACTTCAGCCTATCTTCTCGGGATAACTTTTGGATATGGAGAACTGGGAATATGGTGGGGTATAGTTATCGGAGATATCCTTGGAGGGATTGTCGGGTTTATCTGGGCAAGAGTATACATTTCAAGACTTATTCATTATTCATAAATCATAAGGTGAGTCATTTCAAATGCGGAAGTATATCATTTTACAGATTAAAGATTATACTATGAAAAAAAGTTATGTCATTTGTATACTGGGAATAATACTGGTTTCTCTGTTTTTACCTTGTAGTGCCAACCTCTCACAGAAGACCGAATATTATAAAGGAGAAGATATTCTCATCGGAGGATATACGAACTATAACACAGACAACTCGGTCCTGGTGCAGGTCTGGCCTGCTTCATTTGGACCAAAGGGTAAGTATGAACCAGAGATGAGTGGAGGAGGATCTGTTATTGTACCTGTCATAACAGAGAATGCAACCCTCAACAAATGGGTTACTAATTTCAGTTCGGAGAACTGGACTCCGGATACCTATATGGTACTTGCAGAAGTTATTGGTAAAAATTATTCAGAGACTGACATTTTTACCCTTCTTGCAAAAGCCCCCGATATGTATTCCGACAATCTTTCAAACATCTCAGTCTGATATGAATGAAGAGAGTCGTTCTTTGAAGTAGTTCTCCACTTCTTTCATAACTTCTTTTTTACCTCTTACTGCAAGGAGATTTCTTACATCACCCTCCATATTTGCAAAAGAGATCTTCTCTCCCCGCTCTATAAGTTCCACATCAAATTTAGTGATAATTTCCCGTATTATTGATCTGGGTGTCCCCGGCGGAAAAATGAGGTCATATAATTGTTCATCAACCATGATACATTCATTTTGAGTTATTAGTGGATGAGTATTTCTTTTTTGAAGTGAAGATCCCGATCATCTTCCTATCACAATCCGCCTTGACATGATACATTTGCCTCCCCTGATGCCACCGATTGGGTTGCCTGGTTTACCCAGTGAATTCATGCACCTGCCCATTAGTGCTGCTCCGCGTGCCAGTCCGTCATCTACAAATACAACGTGATTGACAGGATCCTGGAAAAATTTTCTTTCAATTATGCCGTCAAGAATATATTCTGGCTTTTTACCGGATATTGCTGCCCTGCCCGTAAAACCGATAGACGATTCGGGAAAGATGAGGTGATTATCGTTTGCCACGTCCAACATTCTAAGGGCCATCTTTGCACATACCCTGTCGATAACCTCATTCAGAACCGGCAATGTGTGTCTTGAAATAATTTCTTTGCCAATTTCCCCAAGTTCGGGCAGATTTGAACCATTTATTCCGGCATCTGCTCCTATTAATGCCACTCCTGATTTAATTGCCACCTCAGCATATACGGGGACCATACCATACCGTATTCTGTCTTCTGGAACAATCTCAATAGATATCAGATTATGACATCTTTCCACATATGATTCTATGGCATCAGGGATCTTTTTTGTAATAATCAAAGCTGATGTTTTGCTTTTATCTCCGAAGATATCAAGAGCAGTCCCTGTATGTTCTTGTACAAGACCGGTACCCTTGACTATGGCATCAGGAATTGCACCGGCAAGTCCACAAAAATTGCCAATAGTCTTTGCGAAAGGATTTGTTGCTTTATGGTCAACCTCGGAAGTAATTCTCCCGTCCAGGGTTGTTCCAAAATCGATAGAGATACAAGGATTTCTGCAATCAACAGGAGTCCATTTCGCTCCTTCCTTAATTCCTGCCATTGCGAGTTCACCTTCCATCTCATTTGCAACCATCTCAACCCCGGTAGTTCCCTGTGGAGGGACAACTCCTGCAACAGCGCCGTTGAATGTTACCCGGTCAGCAAATGAAAATGGTTGAAGTTTCTGCGACTGATTTGCCTTAGACATCGGCGGAGTCATCTTTTTTGGAGGAACCCCTGCCTCAAGACAGCCGTTTGCAAGAGCAATAACAAAATCCCCTACCTGGTCCGGAGAATCCATTGCAGCAACCACACCAGTACTCCGGACCACAAAATCCAGATCCTTTTTTATATCCAGTTTGGCATCTTTGTGGCATTTAATCAGGGTGTCACGCACCAGTTCTGTTACAGACTCACGTGTAAGTTCAGTCCCGTCAAGTGTCCGTCCGAAGATCTCTTCCCCTGGTTTTGGCGGGCGTACATCACGGCTCATACTCACAGTTTTATTTATTACATAACTCATTCCGGTTTCAAGGTTTACTCCTGTCAGAATACATTTGGTGGTTGTGTTCCCCATCTCAACTGATGCAACAATAAAATATGGCTTTTCTTCGAATTCTCGGTGTTCCATTCCCGGCCCCCTGATAATCATCGGAGGAGGGGGACTCTCAACTATATGGGGTTTTGGAGCTATTTTAAAAATTTTTTGAAAAAGTCCCGGATTCATAAAAACGTGTGCTCCATATATTGCAATATATGTTTCGATCTGAACATCAGATCAATTTATGCATACTTTATCCCCGCGTATGTAAAACGGGTACAATGATATGACTGATCCTCATATATGTCAGAATTGTCAGTTTTCAATCCCCATTGTCGGTAAAAACAAAGAGGTAATTAGAATCGAGTGCTGGAAATATCCCCCGGTTCCAGTATATGCCGGGACTGATTCCGATGGAAAGGTGAAATTAATGCACGTAAGGCCAAAAGTAGAACCCGGATGGAAGTGTGCTGACTGGAAGGAAAGAATGATGGGTTTTTGGTAGAACGCAGGTCATTATTAATATGTCATGCAAATGAAGATAGAGAAAAAACAGGTGATATAAATGGTAATCAGGAAGATATCAGAGAGAGTTCTTTCAATTGGCGTTATTGACTGGGACAGAAGGATCTTCGATGAAATGGTTCCCATTCCTGAAGGTACATCCTATAATTCTTATCTCCTTAAAGGTTCAGATAAGACAGTCCTTATTGATACCGTTGATTCAGTATTTGAGGAGGATTTTATTACCAATCTGATAAAATCCGGATGTGACAGGATTGATGCCATTGTAACTAATCATGCGGAACAGGATCATTCAGGTTCACTTCCAATGCTTCTTGAGTTATTTCCGGGAGCAGTAGTATATTGTACGCAAAAGTGCTCTTCACTTCTGCAGACTCTTCTTTGTATTTCATCAGAGAGAATTCATCCTGTAAAAGACGGGGATAAATATGACCTTGGGGGCATCACCCTGGAATTTATGGAAAGCCCCTGGGTTCACTGGCCAGAGACGATGATGAGTTACTGCCCTGAGGAGAAGATCCTTTTCTCCTGTGATTTGTTTGGTTCGCATTATGCCACATCATCGCTCTTTATGGATGAGCCATCAAAGACAGGGATCTATGCAAAGAGATACTATGCAGAGATCATGATGCCTTTTCGGAGTAGTATCAGAACTTATGTCGAGAGAATCTCTAAAATGGATATAGATATCATTGCCCCGAGTCATGGTCCGGTATACAAACCGGCAGCCTGGATCCTTGACCTCTATAACGATTGGATAAGTGATGAAGTTAAAAATGTGGTTCTTATTCCATATGTTTCCATGCATCACAGTACAGAAAGAATGGTCAAAATGCTGACTGAAATGATTATTGAGCGGGGTATTTGTGTTAAACCCTTTAAATTAACTGGTGGGGACACGGGGCTATTGGCAATGGAGATGGTTGATGCTGCAACAATTATCCTGGCTGCTCCGACTGTACTTTTCGGTCCTCATCCTGAAATGGTTTCAGCAGCGTATTTTGCTAATCTGGTTAAGCCAAAAACAAGATATATCTCGGTTATCGGGTCACAGGGATGGGGAGGCAAAACTGTAGAAACTATAAAGTCACTAACGTCGCACCTACATGCAGAATTGCTTGATCCTGTTTATATTACCGGTTATCCTACCGAAAAGACCATAACAGAACTTGAAAAACTGGCGGATCTTATTGCAGAAAAACATAGGTCTGATAATAAAATTAGACTCTCAATCTAAATCTTGCGGGATCAGCCAGGAATTATGTCTATAGATCTCAATGACAACTCATAAAAATTTCAGAGATACAATTTGCGCATCCCCGTATGTATATCTTATTGGAGTCGCAGGAGATTCGGGATCAGGTAAGTCTACCTTTTCCAGGGCAATTACACAGATATTTGGAGAAGAGTTAGTATGCACAATAACCACTGACGATTATCATCTGTACGACAGGGATACCCGGAATAAGATGGGAATTACCCCTCTTCTATTATCAGCGAACGATCTGAATTGTTTAAAGGAGAATTTATCTGATTTAAAGGCTGGAAGGGGGGTTACGAAACCCGTTTATGATCATAATTTCGGTACAATAGGAAATCCTGAGTTTATTTATCCTAAAAAGTTTGTTATAGTTGAAGGACTTCACCCATTTGCTTCAGATGAATTAAGATCGCTGTATGATTATACAATATTTGTTGATCCTGAAAGAGAAGTAAAAACTGACTGGAAGATAAAACGGGATGTTGCCGGGCGTAATTATAATTCAGAGAGTGTTACATTAGAGATCGCTCAAAGGGAACCGGATTTTGAAAAGTTCGTTCTCCCTCAAAGAAATTCAGCGGATGCAGTCATTCAGATCAGGTATTCAGGCTATGGAAAAGAGAAAGGATCCCTGAATAATATTTACCTGGTATTATTATCAATGCAGTACCAGGAATACTGTTTTGAGGATCTTGAACTTAATATAGATTTATGTGATCTTTTTAAGAATACATCTCATGATTTTTCTTTATTTTGTATCTCCCATATGATAGACAACAGAGCTATGCGAGCAATGGGTGTCGATGGTGAACTTATGCCTGAAACAATACATAAAATAGAGCATCAAATTGAAAAACAAACGGGTATTTCACCGATTAATATCTTTCATGGACAGGATCATATTACTGGGACTGATATTATCAGATTAATTCTTTCCTGGCAGATTATAAACAGTCGGATTAGAATATCAAAGGGCTCTCTTAACAAACAGATCGGATGCCTGAAATAATCAGGCTTGATACTGATATGGATATAAAGATGAAACAGATTGCATTATATGGGAAGGGTGGCATTGGAAAGTCAACAACATCAGCCAATCTTTCAGCCGCATTTGCGCGTAAAGGCTATTCTGTTATGCAGATCGGATGTGATCCCAAAAGAGATAGTACCAGAATGCTCCTTAAAGGCAGGTTAATTCCAACCGTACTAGATCTCATCAGAGAGAAAGGTGAAGAAAACCTTACTATAGATGATCTGGTTTTTTCCGGATATGCCGGTGTGAGATGTGTTGAAGCAGGGGGGCCTGAACCTGGAATCGGGTGTGCAGGAAGAGGAATTATCGCCACGTTCCAATTATTAGAGAAATTATCGGCATTTGATGCAGACATTATCGTGTATGATGTGCTTGGAGATGTAGTCTGCGGTGGATTTGCTATGCCTATGCGCAAAGGTTATGCCCAGGAGGTATATCTTGTAACTTCAGGCGAATTAATGTCATTATATGCAGCAAACAATATATGCAAGGCAATTATGCGTATATCTCAGAATGCAAGGCAGATATGCAGACTTGGGGGGATTATCTGCAATGGAAGAAATCTTCCTAAGGAAGAAGAACTTGTCAGTACTTTTGCACAAGCAGTAGGTTCAAAAATTATTGCATCCATTCCACGAAGTCCTCTGGTGCAGCATGCAGAGTTAAATTGTATGACAATTATCGAATATGCTCAAGACTCATCCCTTTCTCAAATTTATCAATCACTTGGGGATGCAATTGTGTCTAATAATGATTTCATAATACCCACTCCCTTGGAATTAGAAGAACTCGAAAAATTGGCACGTAAATTTTTATCCACTGATCATCTTTCCAAAGAATAATTATATGGTTTTTGCATTTTTGCGAAAGTAAAAATATTTTTTTTATCAAATCTATCCTGCTTGTTTTTACCTGTAATCTAAATAAAAATTTTATTAATTTTTTTAAATATAATATTTTTTCACTTTCACCCTGCTTTTTTAAGGTTTATATAGGGATATGCTGACTTTGATATATAATTCGGGTGATTATAATGTTAGATAAAGCAGGATTTATGCAAAAAGCCAAAACCGTGACTATTGATGAATATGGTCTTCCAATCGAGATAATTGAACTGGTCATTGATGGGAGAAGATTTGGAATACATGTTGATGAACTACTCAGTGCTATTAGGGGAACCGTATCGGCAAGAACCTTTAAACTTAGAATTAACTGGAAACAGTATGTGAGTGAGACTGCAGGACTTGCATACCTCTCCCAATCAAGAAAAGCAGTCAATATTGAACTCATGGATGGCAACCGGTACACTGTGTCACTGGCTTCACTGAGATCACTTCTAAATCGCCGTTCATCTTATGCACCGGTCGCCAAATTACCAATCAGCAGTGTTCCCCGTTATAACACAATCTTTAGTAAAACTCAAAGGATTCTTGCTCAAACCTGATATGGATTAAAATTTCACCACCCAATGTAAAAATAATCATGTTAATCTAATCCCGAAACTCTGCGCTTCTCCAAAACCTTTAATTAATCAAACCCTAAATATTTTTTCGGTTTTCTGACTAGAGATGATCAATCGGTTATATCTGCCATTACATTAGGATAATCAGATGATACTCATCTTCATTCTGTCTCTGCTGGATTGCCATCGGATATCAATACATCGCGAATATGGAGAAAGTATAATATATGGAACGAAATCTTGGATTTAAAGAACGAAGATATGTAGAAGAGTTAAGAATTCTTACCAAATCAACCGCATTAGATTGTATTATTGATGAAAAATTCGATCGAATTATATTTGTTATCAAATCAGGCGATATGGGATATGCAATTGGAAAAAAAGGAGAAAATATCCGCCGTTTGCAGGGTGTAACCGGAAGAAAAGTGGAGATGGTTGAGTATGCAGAAGAAATAAACGAATTTCTTGCAAATATCTTTAAACCTGCTCAAATACTTAAATATTCCTGTGATGACCCTTCGAAAAAGATGAATATTTATGTCCCTTCAAAGCATGATGTAGGAATAGCAATCGGAAAGGGTGGATGTACTATTGAAAAAGCCAGGTTACTGATCAGACGCTTTTTTGGGTTTGAAATAGGAGAGGTATTCCCGATGGAAGGTGCTGAGTGACAGGGCCTGAAATCCTTGATGAGATATGGGAAATCATCAATGAACGAGATCGTAATCCATCAGAAGGATCGTATACAACAAAAATTCTCACCCACCGAAAAGGGCTTGATAAGGCACTTGAAAAAGTAGGTGAAGAGTCAACAGAGTTTATCATTGCGGCAAAAAACCCCGATAAGAGATTAATTGCAGAAGAAGCATCAGATCTGATATTTCATCTGATGCTGGCATTAAAGGCTTCAAAAGTAGAAATTTCATCAGTCTGGGATGTTTTGTCCCAAAGAAGACATTAAGGCTCTGTTGTAAATAGTTCTGGTTCGCATAAGATCTGTATCAGGCCGGCACGTACTGCACAATCCAACCAGCCGTAGCTATAACTCAATAGTCCTAATGCTGGAAATAACAAATCTCTTTTTATCAGATCTTCTGCCAGAACCAGGGTATTCCCGGAGTTTTCTATACAATCCCTGGCACATTTCATAACCGGTGATCCTGATGCCGGAGCAGGTTTAACTGATGTAAGGGCTTTTTTAAGCATCAAATGATATCTTCGTGTCTTTTCATACAGGTGTTCACGGTTATACCTGTCAGGAAAACATAAGTCTGGATAATCACTCTCTGAATATAATCCCGTAAGGACCCCAAGATGAATTCCTGCTGACATCCATCCGTGTGCATAACTGAGTGATGCAAACTGGTTTACCGGATCATCCTGGTGTGCAAAAAATTCTGAATCAGAGATATAAGACCTTATCATCTCAACAATTTCATCCCCAAGATCCCTGTAAGAAGTGCCTTTCGGGCATAAAGGTTTTATTTGCATGAAATCTGCTTTCATACTCATAAAATATTCAGGAAGGTTCATATCCAGCAAATTCTTTGAGATATTCTTCTTCCATCTCATGCAGTCTGCCGGGGATTACTAGGATATGGAGAGGAGGGCCAAATGTTACTGCTAATAACTGTTCAGAAGAGCCGGCTACTATTTTAGGGTCATCCGAACCTGCGCGTGCAATTCCGATATACAAGGGTATTGAGACAGATTCTTCTAAGGCCAGTTTCTTAACTATTCTGATCGCATCAGCAATACTCATGTATCTATCGATCTGAATATCCAGATACACGAGCGTATGCAGATTTTGTCGTTGATTTAATGCAATTACTTCAATTGGAGTTTTCGGAAACCAGTTCTTAGTGGGATAAGGTATAGAGCACGATTTTCCGAACCGGTAATTCTGAAGACCGCAAAGTCCGCAGACTGCACTTACAATCGAAGATCCATGGATAATTCTGGTTTTAATGCCCCTGTTTTTTGCACGTATCCTGAGATCCGTATGAGTCGTTGATACCATCGGATCACCTCCGGTTAAAAAAACCGCGGTACCTGATTCTGCAGACTTTAATATTAGTTCAGGATCCTGTTCAACATCTTCACGTTTCAGGACGGTTATAGTTTTTCCATAAAATTCACTAAGGGTTTTATGATCTGTTCCGGTTAATACCGAAGTATAATTCTCCAAAAAGATATAATCTGCAGCTTTTATTGCATTTAAGCCTTTAATTGAGATATCTGTATGATCATAAAGCCCGAGTCCTATAAAAATAAGCATTATTTCACTTAAGGATTAATAATAAATTTACCATTCTCGATAGAAAAAGGCTGCCAATTCATTGAGACACCCATACTACCCTGAAGTCTGATTTTATTACCTTCTTCATCTGTTTTTATCTCTACTACAATGTTCATTAATTGCTTGACGATTGAGACAGTTTTCTGATCAAAGGATTCACTATTTAAAAGAAAAACCCCGATAGATCCCATTTTTCGAAGCTTTGATGTGACTACATGTAAAAACTGATACATTACATCAATTTTCCGGAACATGAGCATAGATGTTAATGATAGTATGCAATATCTGATCGGTGTAGGAAACAACTGCTCAGGATCTTCTTGAAAATCACCACGCATAATATCTTCTGTTAATTGAGAGAATTTGATGTCAATACCAGTCAGGTCACTAGGATTTCCTACATACTTGATCTTTTGTGTATCAGATATGTTCGATATGGAACTTCTTGCTATTGTATCAATTACTCCAATATATGCTGTGTCAAATCCATTTTGTGAATAGTAATCCAGCAGATCCTCCGATTGCATCTCAGTTGCCACAACTATCATATACTCTTTAGGCCTTGGCATAGCAAGGAAGGAAGCAACCCATTCACCATCTGAAAAAGCTGGTGCTAATACAAGGATATTTGTTCCCGGGTTTACTCCTCCCTTTTTATCTATCACATCAAAGCCGGTCAGGTATTTGTACATTAGTCAGTAAAAAGTAGATCTGTTATCGTATTAACCTCATTGGTTACTCATTGGGATTATCAATATTTTATGAAAGTCAATATCGAATTATTTTATACTTATCATCAAGAAGTTATAAGGTCAATATGTATCATCTCCAAAAGACTCCGGTATTCATACATTTTGATCAAATATTACTCATGAGAGAAAAACAGAGTATGTTTCAATAATTTATCCGGGTCTTAGATATATCCTGCAATTTGGGAAAAAAATATGATCTATCAGATATATGAGTGGCATATCCTTCAAAATATTAATTACCTGCCCAGGTATCTCTGTTTTCTGATTTCGGAAGAAGAGATGAAGCACGATCTTAATCAGATTATCAGGATTATCAGATGGTGTAATGAGATCTCATCCTATATTCAAAAAAAATGCATAAAAGAGAATGGAATTGAAGAGATTATGATCCATATAAGTGCCAGTTCAGAAAGTATTGATACATCATATTATAGTAAAATTAGAGAATTATCCGGGTTTTGTAAACTTTGTCTTTATTATGGCGATAAAAAAGAAAAAACAGGTTCAGGGCTTCCGGTAATTGTTGTAATTGGAAAATCAGGGAGGGAAGAGATTGCTGATGCTATCCGTGCAATGGCAAAAGACAATGTCGGTCCTGAAGAAGTCTCTAGTGAGGTACTTGAAAAGTACCTGACTTTTTCACATACTCCAGATTGTATCATTAAAACAGGTGGGGCACATCTTGTAGATTTCCTTATATGGCAGTCGGTATATTCTGAGTTTTTCTTTTTGGATCTTAACTGGGAGAGGATTAGAAAGATAGATCTATTACGCGCATTTAGGGATTATCAGGCAAGAAGCCGAAGGTTCGGAGCATAAACTAATGCGCGATTCTCTTTTTAATCTCCTCTCGCTGTGAGTATACGCGAATTGCACGAAGCATATCCAGTTTTCTGAACATGGGCCAGTAAGGGGCACAGAAATATACTGCGGAATCATGTCCGTTTGCAAGCCAGGGAAGAAAATTTGATGTCCTGTACTCGTTACCTGTTCGTAATATCAGATCTACAGGAGGCATTGTATTCTTCTTTCCATAGAGATTTTCTTCCAGCAGATCCGGAATAATATCATCAGTAGTTATCCGTTTCTCTTTTACATCTTCGAGAATCTTTGTAGTAGTCTGCAATATTTCATTTCTCCCTCCATAGGCTATCGCCATATGCAGGTGAAAATTTTCATAGTGTGCAGTTGCTGTTTCAGCATACTCTATGGCTTCGAGAAGATCAGGTGGAAGTAGTTCCCTTTCTCCGATGATCTGAACTTTCATTCCGTAACGGTGAACTCTTTCATCTCTTGCAATCTTGATCAGTCTTTCTTTAAAGAGATCAAAGAGTTCCTGGATCTCACCCTCCTGGCGGTTAAAATTCTCTGTAGAAAAGGTATATAATGTTATGTGCCGGATTCCAAGATCACGCGCCCAGTCAAGAACCTCTTCAGACCTGTCGGCCCCCGCTACATGACCAAGTGATATGGAAATTCCTTTCTTTTCTGCAAATCTTCTGTTACCATCCTGTATTATCGCGATATGAGCTGGAATATGAGTACACTGTTTAGCAATAATATATCCGTATACTCTCTCAATCAATGCCCGAATCATAAAGGCGTAACCTCTATTATTATCCCTTCATCCGGATATCTTTCAATAATATATGCTTTACCCGGAAAAATATCAGCTATATCTTCAAGCATCCACCATCCGGTTTCTATCCGATCCTCAAATCTTTCATACATAAATGTGTCTGGATCCCCTGGAATTATGGTATTATTACCATCACACTCTAAAACTCCGTAAATAATGGTTCCGTCGTCACTTATTTCATCGAATTCCCGGGCTGTATTTACGGCGATTCGCTTTAATCTCATCCGTAGCTGGACACGATCTTTAAAATCTGAAGAGCACCAGTGCACTTTCTGTTCAAGGGTTAAGTCCTTAGCTATCTCCCAGCCTCCCTTAACTGCATTAGAGATATCTCCCCTTAGGAGATTTCCTCTTTTGCGCATCTCATCTGCATTAGAGTCTCCCCATTCAAGTTCATTTATATTTAAAAAATCGATTTCAGGTAATACATTTTTAAGTGATATAATACCTTTAAGAGACGGAACCTCAATTCCTACATCAAATCCTGCTTTTTTTGCTGCCTGAATACTTGTGAAAAAAGGGCTGTCCATCAGGTTTTCCCATAATTCTACCGGTGGGTGAAATCTTATCTCATCAAGCAGGCCCTGCATCGAATAAATTATGTCGGGATCAGGAGCCATTCCTGTATAGATATGGATATGGTGTGTATTACCAAACTCTTCTTTTAGTCTCCCTGCATATTCTGCAAGGCGGTCGGGAAAGATAAAAGGTTCTCCTCCGGTAATGCCAGTACCGAGAGCAGACATTCTCCTGGCGACCGAAATCATCTCATCAGTGGATGAAATTCTATGTTCATTTGCATAGATAACATCCCTGTTTTTTCTTTCCTTAGAAAGGGGACAGTACCAGCAGTCGCGTTCACATCTACCGGTAAGGAAAAGAACTAGTTTTGCCCCTTCATAACAAAGTCTGCATCCTGCAGACAATCTACTATGGGGGGGCAGATCTTCAGAATTAGTATCTTCCATTGGATTTCAGATAATTCTCATCTATATACACTTTTGATAATTAAAAAGTATCCGAAAAAAAAAATCATATTATTTCCTTGAAGCTTTCTTTTGAGCCAGCCGGTTGATAGGGTTTAGGTCTACATCTGAATTGAGTTCAAGCATTCCTTCCTGTACTGCACTTCGTACAAAGGCCGATCCTTCTTCGGTCCTGACAAGCAGTGTTGTCCAGCCATCTTTTGTTCCCACACTACCCGCAGAGATATCAGAATCCAGTGCAGAAAAATCAGTGCATGATCTGCAGCCAGGCTGTATGGCCGAATCAATCTCTTTTAGAGAAATTTTTTCTATTCTATCATCAGCCATGGATATCTCCAGGTTTCCCTTAACATCCATCTTTGTAATCTGGTAAGATTGAATCTGCATGTTCTGTTTTAATATCTGCTCCATCAATGAGTAATAATTAAAACTTTCTGTACAAAACAAGCCTATAATAAGTCGTATTCTGCTCCCGAATGGTTTTACAAGATCATGTCCTGAATCTTTTATTCTCCTGGCAGCCTGCACCACACATGGCGTACCCACAACAACCAGTCTTGATAATTTCTTCTCTATTACGGCAGACTTGATTGATTTGAGTATAGGGATACTCCAGTTATACCTGCTTCCGGCATTTTCTATAAGTTCCCCTGCGCTGGTTATCAGAACTGATACTGGTTTGTGTGACCACCTGTCCTCCGATAATGTAATAACACCATCTATCATCCCGGAATTTAATGCATTTAGCAGTATAGCTGTAACAGCTCCCCCGCTTTGCTTGTATGGGATCTCAGTTTTAGATCTTGCCGCATTAAGGGAGAGATATTCACCAAGAAGTTCATCCTTATGTTTTATAACTCTTGGGCATACTTCATAACATGCACCACAGGGAACATGATCAATCTCCTGTTTGCAGTAACCTGAATGATTCGGATGTGTAATACCTGGTTCATCATAAAAAAACAAGGCATCTGCCGGGCAGACTGCAACACATGCCCCGCACCCGGAGCAGATTCCTGCATCCCAGACTTCATCTTTCAATGAAGTATAAGTCTTTTGTTTATCCATTTTTACTCCCAGGTATATTTTCCGGCAAAAGGTCTGGCACTCACAGGGGCAATCCTTGTGTAGGACGCCTTCAGAAGAGGATTTGGATCCAGGTCGAATACCTCTGAAAATTCCTTTATATACCGATCTAATGTTACTTTCTCATCTACTGTTACAGGGCGTGCACTAGCTCCTATTCCAAGGGTCCACTCTTCCACCTCTCCACGTATGAAGATCTCACCTCCATGTATTCCACTGGCTAGCCCCATTTCTGCATATGGTTTATCCTCATTTCGCCTGAACATTATTACCAGCCCTCCGGCCATATATTCTCCAAGGAAGGCTTTGGCATCTCCTCCAATTATCAGGGCCGGACGTTTTTGCATGTACTGCTTCATATGGATGCCACCACGGTACCCGATGTCGTCTCTGACAAAAACCTCTCCTCCTCTCATACTATGGGCTGTTGCATCCCCACTGCTTCCGTGAATAATGATTCTTCCCTCATCCATTGTATTTCCCGGAGCATGCTCGGCATTTCCGAATACTTCTATTGAGGGCCCTTTCATCAGCATTCCGAGATCCCCTCCGGGAACTCCGTAAACAGAAATTTTTACTTCTCCTGTAAGACCATCACCGATAAATCTCTGACCCATTATATTTTTCAGGGTGATATGGGTCACCCCTTCCCTTATCGCCTGCCTGATAAGCTTGTTTAACGGAGTGTAGTGCATATCGGTTGCATCAATGGTAATTTCTTTCATGTCAGGCTCCGATTGGGTTAACATCGAGGATATCAAGCATGGTCTGGTCTAAAAGATATCCTCTTAGTCTGTCACGGTTTCCACGAAGTGATTCAATGCTGTTAATTCCTGCTGCTCCCATAAGTTCAGCGAGTTCATCCGTCCAGGCATCTATGAGATTTTTTACATTAATGTAAGCTTCATCCGGATTGAGCCTTGACACGAGTTCTGGTCTTTGGGTTGCAATTCCCCAGCTACATAAACCCCGGTAACATGTACCGCATACCCTGCATCCCATTGCTATAAGGGCTGCTGTTCCGATATATACCGAATCGGCACCGAGACAGATTATTTTTGCTACATCAGCACTCTGTCTGATTCCACCTGATGCAATTATTGAGACTTCATTTCGGATTCCCTGTTTTCGCAGTTTTGCATCCACTGATGCAATTGCCGCCTCTATTGGTATACCTACATGATCCCTGAATACTGTAGGTGCTGCCCCTGTTCCTCCCCGGAACCCGTCTATTACTACGGCATCTGCTCCTGATCTTGCTATTCCTGCAGCAATAGCTGCAACATTATGTACTGCTGCTATCTTTACAAAAACAGGTTTTCTCCATTCGGTGGCTTCTTTGAGGCTTAATACAAGTTGTTTGAGATCTTCTATTGAATAAATATCATGGTGGGGAGCTGGACTTATGGCATCACTCCCTTCAGGTATCATTCTGGTACATGAGACATCTGCACATACTTTCTCACCTGGTAAATGTCCTCCTATTCCTGGCTTTGCTCCCTGACCAATTTTTATTTCTATTGCCGCTCCCCGGTTAAGATAATTAACATCCACTCCGAATCTCCCAGAAGCAACCTGGACAATCATGCTGTTCTGATATGGATATAATCCTTCATGCAGTCCTCCTTCCCCGGTTCCCATGAAACTTCCAATCTCTGAAACTGCTCTTGCCATAGCTTTCTGGGCGTTGAGTGAGATTGCACCATAACTCATATGACCGATCATTATCGGAGTTTCCAATTTGAGATTTGGCGTCAGTTCAGTCACAAGATCCAGATCTCCTTGTGCATTATGAGAAAATTTTAATTGTTTTGGTTTTTTTCCAATATATGTACGAAGTTCCATCGGTTCACGGAGGGGATCTATTGAAGGATTTGTAACCTGACATGCATCCAGAACCAGTTTGTCAAAGATTATTGGGTAATCCCCGGCATTTCCCATACCCCCAAGCAGGATTTTACCGCTCTCTGCCTGTTTGAAGATATTCTCTCTAATATTGTTTGTCCATACCGGATGACTTCTGTAATCGCACGGGCGTTCTGTGATCATAATTGCGTCCCGTGGACATTGAGAGATACATCGATGACATGCAACACAGTTTCTTGAATTGATTATGACCCTGTCAGAATCCATCCTGAAAGTCCCGTATGGACAATTATCAACACATCTGCCACATAACATGCATTGGTTTTTATCAATAGATACCAGGAATTTAGTAGGTCTTGAGCCAATGATCATGCAACGACCCTCCCAACGATGGGATAACCGGCTTTTGGCATAGTAATCTGCTGAACAGATGGATCTATTGTTCTGATGGCTGCTTCTTCACTTGAAATATATAACCGGTTATCATGCTCACCTACAACTAGAGGACGCAGTTTAATCCGGTCAGAAAATCCGACAAGTGAGTCAGGTGATGCAACTGCTATAGCAAAAGGTCCGTTCATCATGGCAGAACCATAAGTAAGGCGTAAGGCTGTATTCAGTTTCTGCTCTTTTTCATCCATCCTCTCGATTTCGGCCCAGAAGGGGGGAGCCAGAGCACGAACCGTTAGTTCCTTTGTAAGTCCATGCCTCCTGATTAAAAGGTCCATCATGTATGCTACAACTTCCGTATCAGTATACATGGTGCAGTCATATCCAAAACTCTCGATATACCTGCGATTAGTCCCATAAGAGGTAATTTCACCGTTATGGACTACACTCCAGTTAAGAAGGTTAAACGGATGGGCCCCTCTCCACCAGCTAGGTGTGTTTGTCGGATATCTGTTATGGGCAAGCCAGAGATATCCTTCATAGTTTTCGACACGGTAAAAATCTGCAACCTCTTCAGGCCACCCGGATGCTTTGAATACTCCGATATTTTTCCCTGAAGAAAAGATGAGGGCACCTTCGATAGATCTATTTACCGTCATTACGATTTTTTTGACAATTTCATCATCCGGTGTCCTGCTTCTTTGCATAAGCCGTGTTTTGGGTCTGAAGAAATATCTCCACGGGGTATGGATTTTTGTTAACCTTTTTTGCTCCCAGGTTGGTATCTCCTCATCGTACTCTATCATCCCCCATGTCTCTAATAACTCCTCCACTTTTTGTTTAGGTTCAACCAGATTATCATAAAAAACATGAATGGCATAGAGATCTGGATAATCCGGATATACTCCATATACTGCATACCCTGCTCCCTCTCCGCTCCCGCGCTCATCCATAATCGAAAGGGCGTCCCTGATGGATGATCCGTCCATCATTTCTTTGTTTCTATCAATAACTCCAATAATTCCACACATATCATCACAAAATCCGCAAATACGGACAATTACTAGCCTTTGGCAATACCCGGGTCAATTTAAGATGGAAGTATATTACTTAATTCCAATATTATAAGATTCCTATAATTATAAAACTGATCCGTATAAATAATTCGGGAATCTGTTATAATTTAAAAAAGAAGTAAAATCAAATTTACTTTTTTAAAAAAATACTTAATTTAAATGATTTATGATATTTTATGTATTTTCCTGATTAAATTCGTGAGTATTGTTTTGATAGGATTAAATTAATTTTAAATATGTACAGGTAGAAGTATGTTTCAATGTCTAACGCAAATGTCAGCGAGATGCTCGCTAAGATAAAGGCAGATAATATTAAATTTATTCGCCTGCAATTTAGTGATATTCTTGGAATCCCAAAAAATGTAGCTATTCCCTATCATCAGGTTGAGAAAGCTTTAACTGATGGTATCTGGATTGACGGGTCTTCTATAGAAGGTTTTACCCGTATTGATGAATCTGATATGATATTAAAGCCTGATATTAGCACATATCAGATTCTTCCCTGGAGGCCTGCTGAAACCAAGGTTGCAAGGTTTATCTGTGATGTTTATACATATGGCAATAAACCATTCGAAGGTGACCCGCGTTCAATACTAAAAAATAATCTGGATAAGGCAGCAAAGTCTGGTTATTCTTTTAACACCGGTCCGGAACTGGAATTTTTTGTCTTTAAACGTGATCAGGATGGCAACCCAACAACCGAATTTGTAGATCACGGAGCATACTTTGATCTTTCACCAAATGATGCAGCAGAGGATTTAAGACGTGATATTGTACTTGCCCTTACCGATATGGGCTTTGAGATAGAAGCATCTCATCATGAAGTAGCAGAATCACAGCACGAGATTGACTTTAAGTACGGGGATGCCCTTTCAGTCGCTGACAAAGTGATTACATTTAAATTTGCAGCAAAAACTCTCGCTCTTGCAAATGGAATGCTTGCAACCTTTATGCCAAAACCGATAGCACTCATAAACGGTTCAGGAATGCATACACACGGGTCACTTAGTAAAGATGGTAAAAATGTCTTTTTTGATCCAGGTGCAGAGAACCAGTTATCAGAAACAATGTTATATTATATCGGAGGGATACTAAAACATGCAAAAGCTCTGACCCGGATTGCAAATCCAACAATTAACTCCTATAAGAGACTGGTTCCAGGATATGAGGCACCAGTTTACATTACATGGAGTGCTGCAAACAGGTCTGCTCTTATACGTGTTCCGGCTGCCAGAGGTAACAGTACCCGTGCAGAATTCAGAAGTCCTGATCCAACCTGTAATCCATATCTTCTCTTTGCAGGGATGATTGCAGCAGCAATGGATGGTATTGAAAATAAGATTCTTCCTCCACCCGCTACGGATGTAAATATCTACCATCTGACACCAGAAGAGAGAAAAGCAAAGGGTATTGAGATGCTTCCGGGATCCCTTCTTGAGGCTAATGATGAATTGCTTAAAGACAAGGTTATTTGTGAGGCACTCGGACCACACGTTGTTGAGAATTTCACCAAGATTGCAATAGCAGAGAATGATGAATACCGCCTTGTTGTTCATCCCTGGGAGATTGAACGGTATATAAATAATTATTAATTTCAAACCTATCTTTTCTTTGAGACAGAACCAATCCGAATTTTCGTTTAAATTATTTTTTGTGTAACATCCTTATATCCCCCTGATCAATATATTTATAATGGAACTTCCCCTGGAAGAGGTTTGTATTCTTATTCCCACTCTGAATGAGGAGCCTACAATTGGAACTCTTGTTCGTCAGTTCAAACAACTTGGATATTCAGATATATTAGTGATTGATGGACACAGCACTGATCGTACCCGCGATATTGCATCGGCATCAGGTGCAACTGTCCAGATACAGGTCGGGAAAGGGAAAGGAGATGCCTTCATTCAGTCTCTTAAATATCTCACAAAAAAATATGTGATCTTAATAGACGGAGACGGTACATATGATCCTCAGGATGCTGAGGCATTATTATTTCCCCTTTTAAATGGTTATGATCAGTCACTGGGAAACAGGCTAATTAAGGCAAATTATCCTGCTTTCAGTCAGCTTAATCTTACAGGCAACAGGATCCTGAACTGGCTCTTTAAGATCGGGCACGGAAGATATCTTTATGATATTCTCACCGGATACAGGGCCTTTACTCTGGAATCGCTCCTTAGGATGAGATTGTATGAGAAGGGGTTCGGCATTGAAACAGAAGTCTCATCCGAAGCGGTAAGAAATAATGACCAGGTTGCGGTAATTCCTGTTTCATACGGAGTCAGAATAGGTTCTCAGACCAAGTTGGATCCGGTTCATGATGGCATAAAGATAGCACGTACAATATACAGGCTTGCAAAAATGAATAATCCGATGTTCTACTTTGGATTAATTGGATTGTTCTTTTTTATTTTCGGAGGAATAATTGGTATTTACATAATTATGGAATGGCTCAAAAAAATTGATCATATTCCTCTCACACTCCTGGCCGTAACATTATTGATTATTGGGATTCAGATTGTAATGTTTGGTATTCAGGCAGATCTTCAGCTTGCTCACCAGCGGGAGTTTATGCTTGAACTTGAAAAGTTAAGAAGAGAAAAATAGTTGGAATGCATTGTAACATTTAATAGGATAGATAGATAATATTAAGGGGCAACTGCGGTAATAGTCTAGAGGTATGACAGGGGCTTCCCAAGCCCTTAGCCCGGGTTCGAGCCCCGGTTACCGCATAAGATAATGTATTCTTCTCTTTTTATCTAATTACTTATGCGGGATGGTTAATCTGCTTTAGGCAATTTGTCCGTGATTTCGACATACGGGAAGGTTTTGAGTTAATTTTTTCTCGATTAACCTTCTATATGAGACAGATATCTTATGAATATTCGAGGTATTCGGAGTGAATTTCTTGTCTGCTGAAAAAGGTCAGAAAGCGCTCTGTATTCTGGTAAAAAATCAAAAAGGTGTCTTAAAAGAGATATCTGCAGTATTTGCAGAACATGACACTAATATTGTAATGATCCACCTTGAAACAGGTCATATTGAAAATAATCAAACTTATGATGAACTATATGTGGAGTATGAAGGTGAAGTAAATCCAGAAGAGATTATTAAGGCACTTAATGCAATATCCGGAGTTGAAGATGTTATTACACATAAATCGTTTGCTGATATCTTCGGAAAAAGAGTGATCATAATAGGAGGAGGGGCTCAGGTGGCCCAGGTTGCTATGGGAGCTGTAAACGAAGCCGACCGGCATAATATCAGGGGAGAGAGAATATCGGTTGATACTATCCCGCTTGTAGGGGAGAAAACTCTGTCTCAGGCGGTAGATGCAGTAATACGACTTCCACGTGCATCGATTCTTGTACTTGCAGGATCAATAATGGGAGGCGATGTAACTTTATCTGTTGAGAGAGTAAAAATGGCAGGGATCCCTGTAATTGCACTTAACATGGCCGGGACTGTTACAGATCATGCAGATCTTGTTGTAACAGATCCGACCCAGGCCGGAGTCTTTGCCGTAATGCATGTCTCTTCAATTGCAGTATTTGATATATTTCGCGTCAGAGGGAGGAAATTTTGAGTCAAAGAATAGAAAAGGCCGTACATGTTCTGATGCGTGACGGTTTGATTGTATACCCGACTGATACACTGTATGGACTGGGCGGAGATGCATTTTCTGAAGAGGCAGTCTTTAAGGTTTTTGAAGCTAAAGGAAGGGAGTTTCATAAACCGATCTCAATTGCCGTATCAGATGTTGATATGATTAGTGCCGTGGCTGTGGTTGACGAGGTTGCACAGGTCTTTATCGATAAATTTCTTCCGGGTCCTGTTACAATAATTCTTAAAGCCAGATCAATAATCCCATCGATACTTACTGCAGGAACTAAAAGAATCGGAATAAGATACCCGGATCATGAGATCGCCCTTGAATTGATATCCCGGTTTGACAGTCCGATTACTGCAACAAGTGCAAATATTTCCGGGGGTCCGGATCCTGTTGCAATAGATCTCTGTAATGTACCTCATGATTATGCGATAGATGCAGGCTCATTACCTGGAACTCCTTCAACCGTGTTAGATTTGGTCGATATGGAGATTATCAGACCGGGTGCAGAATGTGATGAGATATGTAACTTCATAAGAGAGTGGCTTTCGTGAAACCTGTCAGGATCAGGGATTTTGTCAGAGATGATGATAACTGGCTTTATGCAGTTGCAGCCTATGACAATTCAGAAAGAGTCGGATGTCTGCTTCGATATATACCGGATCCATCAGGAGACCGGATAGATTCAGAAGGAGAACACTACAGAAAAGTGGAGTTTGAAGAAGCATTTAACCTGATAAAAACCAAAAGGCCTGATTGGGCTGACCTTGTCCAACGAATTCCTTTAAGAGAAATAACTGAAATTTTAAAGCCTGATGAACGACTGGTATCGATTGCTTCATCACATTCCAAAGTTGCAAAACTTGTCAGTGAACTGAACCTGCCTAATGGATCTTTTGGGGTGACCGGTTCCCTTTTATGTGGACTGGGAACTGACAGTTCTGATATCGACGGGGTTGTGTATGGTGATGCATTTGAATATGCCAGGTTATCTCTTCAAAGGGCAGTAGAGAGAGGGACTATTGAAGCACTTGATGAAACCCTCTGGAAGGCAGTTTATAAGAAGAGAAATCCTGATACTTCATATGATGAATTCGTGCATCACGAGAGGAGAAAGTGGAACCGGGGCCAGATAGAAGGGACTTATTTTGATCTCCTGTACTCCAGGGCATATGATGAATTATCCGGTATCAGAATGATGAAAGGTGAAGTGCTTGGAAGAACGAGACTTGTGGCAACAGTCACCGGTGACAGATATGTCTTTGACAGTCCTGCCTTATATGAGATTGATCATCCTGAAGTATCAAAAATATTATCTTTTACGCATACTTACACCGGTCAGGCATTTGCCGGAGAAGATATTGAGGCCCGGGGAGTTCTGGAGCGTCATGGATCTGAAATATGGCTTATTGTCGGGACAACCCGCGAAGCAAAAGGTGAATGGATAAGATCACTTACTCTTCTTGAAGATCTGTAGTAATGTCTTTGGTCTCTCCATATTACATTTATCTGAATAAATACACTTTTCACATGGGGGATTTGGTGGCTTTTCAGGGAATATTCCTTTATCCACTTCATGGACTTTTCTAAGTACCTGAAGCATAACCCTCCGGTCTCTTTGTCCCGGTTCATAGTATCTGATGATTCCTGATGGAATGTATTCAACTGATACACTCTTCAGTCTGATCTTAAATGTCTCTTCAATACAGAGAATCAGAGCTACTGCCCGGATCCTGTCTTCGGCCCAGCACCCATTCACCGGGGCCTTCGTACATCTTACAAGGGTTGCCTCACCGGTTCTGGCATCAAATTTATCAAGTAAACCTGAAATTCCAGTCCTTTCAGATCTTATTATGAGATCGAGATCAGTCCATGGCCTTAAGGGAGTATGTTTTATTACCGAAACATATTCATGAATGTGGGAACGAGTGCCAGGATCAATATCAGGATCGATAAGAAGTGCTTTCTTCCAGAGTTCCTCTTCATCAAAAATATCCTGTTCTGCGCTGGAGATTAATTTGCATATTGTATATCTGCCTGAATTGTCCCTTTTTTTTGTCTTTCCAAAGTAATACTGCCTTATGCAGCGAAATCCGGTGATAAGAGAGGATATAGTCGTGTCTTTATGGCTTATCTGATTAGGTGCATCTTCGTTCATTTTATGAGTTTATGTATACAACAGATTAGTTATGGCAGCGAATGAGATTCAAGTGACGATTCCACCTACTATTGAACCAGTCTATAGCAATATGATCCAGATAGCCTATAAAGAGGACGAATTTACTTTCATCTTTCTACATCAGATACCAGGGATTAATCAGGCCAGAGGAAAAGCTGTGGTAAGCATCAGCCCGAATCATGCAAAAAACCTGCTTACAGTCCTTCAGAGAACTGTTGGAGAATATGAACAGAAGTTCAGGACTCTTGATAATCCCCAGGATAAACCGCAGAATGTTACTGCGATGCCTGGTTACTCATAAAAAAAAATTTTTTAATAGACTCCCTGGGCCTTTACACGATAAATCTGCCAGAGAAGCCTACCTACAACCCTGTACATCATATCAAGTTCTTCAAATGTAGGAATACTATGCTGGTGCAGGATGTTTCTTCCTCTATCCATGGAAGCCCCTCCGAGGAGAGTCGGAATAAGTCTTTTGTCTGTTGATTTTGAAAATTTCAGGATCTGATTTGCAAGTTGTTCCGACGAGAGAATATTATTTGGGAAACCTATAATAAAGCAGATATCCCATTGTGCATCATTTTTGGCCAATACTTCAAATGTCTTCTCGAACCTGCTTTCTGTTGCATCTCCCAGCAGATCGATGGGATTTGACCGGTTCCAGAATTCAGGAAGGAAGGTATCAAGTTCTTTAATCAGATAGTCAGGCAGATCAATTACTTTCAAACCATACCTTTCGGAATAATCTGATGAAAGAACTGCAAATCCTCCGGCATTGGTGACACATACTGCCCTTCTTCCTTTTGGATATCTCTTTGGATGTGAAAGCATCTCTGCTGCAAGAAATGCACCGGTAAGTGTATGAACAAGAAGTACTCCGGATTTCCTGAACGCCTCCATATAGACATCATAGGAACCTGATAATGAACCAGTATGAGAGGATGCTGCAGCCTGTCCTTTTGCAGATGATCCGGCTTTCAGGGCAACTACCGGTTTATGTTTTGTAATCTCGCTAACTACATCCATAAATACGCGACCATTTTTGATCTGCTCGACGTACATAATGATGACCTTGGTTTCCGGATCTGCATCGGCAGCTCTCAGGTAATCGAAAAAGTTCATATCCGCCTGATTTCCTACCGAAACAACAAAGGAAAATCCAATATCCTTTGTTAGTGAATAGTCTACGACAGTATTTACTATTGCACCGCTTTGAGAAATAAAGGCAATATTTCCTGCATTTGGAGACTGGGCAACATAAGTTGTATCAAGCCCTATTGGTGGGATAATTAGTCCAAGACAGTTTGGACCTACAATTCTTGTACCATATCTGTGTGCTATCTCAACAACGCGTTCTTCAAGATGTTTTCCCTCTTCACTCATCTCTTTAAAGCCTGCAGTTATGACAACTGCAATTTTAACACCTTTTTTACCGCACTCTTCCATGACACCGGGTACATGTCTTGCAGGAACAGTAATTACTGCAAGATCTACAGTCTCTTCCGGAACATCCAGAATTGTGGGGTAGGACTTGAGACCTTGTATGTTATCCCGTTTATTATTTACAGGATAGAGATTCCCGGGGAAATGCAACAGGTTATGCATTACCGCATATCCCATCTTACTCTTGTCATCAGAAGCACCAATGACTGCAACGGATTTAGGTTTAAAGTAATCAATAGGAACTGGATCAGACTCGTCAGAATGCAGAAGTTTGATATTGTCATCCATTATGATCCTGGCGTCGACTGCACATGCTCCTGAATCATAAAGTCTGATTGGATTAATATCAAACTCCCTGAGATCTTTTACGTCCTCAAACATTTTACATACATTTTTTATAATCTGAATGAGGCACTCTTCATCTTTTGGCTTGGAACCCCGGTATCCTGAAATCAGCGGGTATGAATCAATCTCCCTGACCATTTTCCTGATCTCTTCTTCATCTACCGGAAGGATACGGAGAGTCACATCTTTCATCAGTTCAACCAGGGTTCCTCCTATACCGAAGGTTATGACTTTTCCAAAAGTTGGATCGGTTTTACCCCCGATTATTAGTTCAAGGCCCGGATCTGCCTGGTTCTCAATGATTACTCCGTTTATCTGAGCATTTGAATTATATGCCCTGGCATTTGCAACAATCTGATTAAAAGAAGATTGTGCAGCTTCTTTTGTTCCAACACCAACAATCACACCCCCAGCATCACTCTTGTGAATGATGTCAGGTGAGATGATCTTCATTACTACCGGGAAACCTATTGTTTCTGCAGCAGATCCTGCCTCTTCTGCTTCGTTTACGATACGGTACTTGGGGGTAGGAATTCCATATTTTGAAAGGAGATCATATCCTTCTGATTCTGCAAGCATCCATTCTGTCATTGTGTACCTCACTTCATTTGTTTGGAAGATCTATCGCATCAACAATCGACGACATTCATTTCGTCAAATTCTTCACGTACGAATTGAGAGATTAATCCATATAAAGGATTTGTAATGTTTGATCATGTATAATCACAAAAATGTCGAAAACAGGGAAGGATTATAATGATTTATAATGATAAATATTGGCATTTGAGGTGGTTGATTATTACGAATGAAAACACGCAAAAAGCAGAGCAGAAAATTTATCCTCCAAATCCGTCTTATCTGAATTCAGCCCTCATTCCGGATTACAATCAGTTATATCATGAATTTGAAAAAGATCCGGATGCTTTCTGGCGCAGAATAGCTTCTGATCTTCTCTGGTTCAAACCATGGGACAAGGAACTGATCTGGAATCATCCTAATGCATCCTGGTTTACAGGAGCAGAACTAAATATTACATATAACTGTCTTGATCGTCATATCAAAAATGACAGAAGAAATAAAGTCGCGCTATTCTGGGCAGGTGAAAATGGTAAGGAAAGGATCCTGACCTATTATCAGTTATATAAAGATGTAATGAAGATGGGAAATGCACTTAAATCACTCGGAGTGCAAAAGGGTGATCGCGTCTGTATATATCTGCCCGGAATTCCTGAACTTGTAGTCTCCATGCTTGCCTGCGCCAGGATAGGAGCCATCCACAACGTAGTCTTTGCAGGATATGGATCAAAGGCCCTTAATGAGAGGATTAACGGAGCCGGTGCAAAGATAGTAATTACTGCTGATGCATCAGTCAGGCGCGGAGGAGGAATTCCTCTCAAACCAATTGTAGAAGATGCTTTAATTGATGCTCCAACTGTAGAAAAGGTAATAATTCTCAGAACACAGGAACCTAAAGTCGGACTTTTGGATGACTTTGAACTTGATTATGAGGAGTTAATATCATCTGTCGACAGGGACTGCGAACCTGAACATATCAAATCTGAAGATCCTCTGTTTATTCTATATACTTCGGGAACTACCGGAGCACCGAAAGGTATTGTTCATTCGGCAGGCGGATACATGGTCGGAGCATATTACACCACCAAGTATGTTCTGACACTTAGAGAAAATGATGTATACTGGTGCACTGCAGACCCCGGATGGATCACGGGACATACATACGGAATTTACGGGCCGTTACTTGTCGGAGGGACAATATTTCTTACTGAATATGCACCTGATTATCCTGATCCGGGAATATGGTGGAGACTTATTGAAGATTATGGGATAACTATCTTTTATACTGCACCAACTGCTATCCGGATGTTTATGCGGCTTGGAGAAGAATGGCCCAATAAGTATGATCTCTCCTCTCTGCGTCTTTTGGGTTCTGTTGGAGAACCACTCAATCCTGAAGCTTTTGAGTGGTTCTATAAACATATTGGCAGGGGAAATTGTCCGATTGTAGATACCTGGTGGCAGACAGAGACTGGTATGCATATGATAACAACCATGGCCGGACTTCCGATGAAACCAGGATATGCAGGAAAGCCTATTCCCGGAGTAGTAGCTGCTGTGGTTAATGAACAGGGAGAAGACCTCCCTCCGGGAACAACGGGTTATCTTGCTATTAAGGAACCCTGGCCTTCGATGATGAAGACGGTATATAAAAATGAGAAACGTTATCTTGATTACTGGAGTTATGGGAGATACAATTACTATAGCAGTAATGATATGGCTGTGATGGATGACGACGGATATATCATGCTTCTTGGAAGATCTGATGATATAATCATTGTTGCAGGCCACAATGTCGGAACCGCAGAGATTGAGAGTGCGCTGGTCTCCCATAAGGCCGTTGCTGAGGCTGCAGCCATTGGAAAACCTGATCCGCTTAAAGGAAATATTATAAAAACCTTTGTAATGCTAAGGAATGGTTTCGAACCTTCAACAAAATTAGTCCATGATCTCAAGTATCATGTCAGAATAATGCTTGGACCGATATCCGTTCCTGCAGAACTGGTTTTTGTCGACAGCCTGCCAAAAACAAGAAGCGGTAAGATTATGAGGAGGGTACTAAAAGCAAAAGAGATGGGACTGGATCCCGGTGATTTATCAACTCTTGATGAATAATCAACCAACTCTTTATATACTGTTTTAATAGATCTATAACCATGTCTGGTAATCCGGAGACTTCGCTAAGGATAGAAAATATAGTTGCATCGGCGAAGATCTCAGAATCTCTTGATCTTCCTCAAATCGCAGCAAGTATTAAGGATGCTGAATACAATAAAAAAAGATTTCCAGGTGTTGTAATCAGGATGCAGGATCCAAAGATTGCAGCACTAGTATTTGGTTCAGGGAAAGTAGTTCTTACCGGAGCTAAAAGTATGGAGAGTCTTAGCAAGGGTCTTGAGATTCTCGGTAATATTTTGAGGGATCTACACATTGAGATTGTCTCTGAACTAACGTATAAAGTTCAGAATATTGTAACATCAGCAGATCTCGGCTCAGGGATAAACCTGAATAAAATTGCCGTAGGGTTTAATCTGGAACGAATTGAATATGAACCGGAACAGTTTCCAGGTCTTGTATACAGGCTTGATGATCCGAAAGTAGTAGTTCTTTTATTTGGCTCGGGCAAACTGATTATTACCGGTGGAAAAGTTACTGAAGATGCAAGAAGAGCCGTTCTTAAAATTGTGGATGATCTAACCGGTCTTGGCCTTTTATAAAAATTAGGATCTGATAATCTTCGGACCGTTCTCGGTTCCGATTATGATTATTGTCTTTTTTGAAAATTCTGTAAAGATTCCGCAACTTACAACCCCGGGTATGTTGTTAATTAAAGACTCTAACCGGATGGGATCTGATATCTTTTCAGGATGATAATCAATAATAATATTACCGTTATCAGAAAAAACAGGCCCGTCTTTCTTAAGACCCTCTCTGATTTCTGGTCTGCCACCCATCTGTATGAGCCTTGATATAACATGTCCGAGAGCAAATGGTATGACCTCAACAGGAACCGGACCTGATAGCTCATCGCACAATTTTGATTCATCAGCCACTATTATTAGTTCTTCTGATGCATCCGCAATAATTCGTTCACGTACATGTGCAGCTCCCCTTCCTTTGATAAGATATAAATTTCTGTCAATCTGATCTGCTCCATCAATCGTAATGTCTATACTTTCAAATTCATCTGAAGAGATCAGGGGTATACCAAATGATCTTGCTCTTAGTGCGGTCTGAATGGAGGTAGGAACTCCCTTTATGAACAAGCTTTCGGATTTAATCCGTTCAGCCAGTTTTTCCATTGTATACACAACGGTTGAACCGGTTCCAAGACCTACAATCATACCGTTTTTAATATATTCCGCTGCCTTTATTCCTGCAGTTCTCTTTGCATCATCTTTCTGAATCATGATTACGCTTATTAATGGATCTTATTTACAATTAAAGAGAGTTTTCAGTTGGTTCATCCCGGAATATGCGGTACAGTCAAGAGTTATAGGAGTTACTGAAATATTTCCTTCATGTATTGCATGAACGTCAGTGCCGTCAGGCGCCTCGGTAACAAGGGGCCCGTTAATCCAGTAATAAGGTTTTCCTCTTGGATCAAGCCTTTTTTCCACGCCTGTTGTGAAAAGATGATCTGCAAGCCTTGTTATTTCATAACCTCCTTTGATCACTGAGGGTATGTTAATATTTATCACATGTGATTCTGAAGGAAAGCCCTGAACCAGTATCTTCAAAATTATCTCCTTTACAATATCTTTAGTAGTATGGAATAATCCGGTGAGTTCTCTTGCATCACCAAATTTTTCTTTTTGATCCTCAATCTGAAGAGATATTGCAACTGCAGGATAACCCTGATTTGCAGCTTCCAGTGCCGCTCCTACTGTTCCTGATGTGGTAATAGCTTCATATGAAACATTCTCTCCAACATTTATCCCTGAAACAACAAGATCCGGTTTGATGTTAAGAGCAAAAAGAGCAAGTATAACCGAATCAGTTGGTTTTCCTCCAACTGCGTATGCAGTCACCGAATTATGGACTACTGTATTCACTCTTAATGGTTCAAAGATTGAGAGCGACCTGCCGACAGCACTCTGTTGTGTAGCCGGGGCACATACCTTGACATCAGCAATTTGGTTTAAAGCATAATATGCAGTCCAAAGCCCTTCTGAGTTTACTCCGTCATCATTTGTCAAAAGAATACAGGGCTTTTTGCCACGGATTTTGCTATCTTTCTGATCAAATGGATTACTTTGTATCTGCATGTCTACAGATAATTTGGTTTTTCAGGTTCATATATCGACCGTTACATAACTGAAGGCACTTGAGAAAAATAGACTAATATTCCATATATTCATATCTTACATAATATATTTCAGTTAATATGCAGAATCAATTAGTATGTCCGGATCGTTATCACGAAGTATAGAACTTGTAAAAGAGAGTTACAATGTGCTAAAATCCGATAAAATGATAGTTCTCTTTCCGGTTCTTTCAGGTATTGCATGTCTGCTCTGTATAGCAATTTTTCTTGTACCTGCATTTCTCATCAGAACTAATTATCCCGAGGGTGTAATATCAGAAATTTTACTTTATGGTGCTCTCTTTGTATTTTATCTGGTTACAAGTTTTATAGCAATCTTTTTCAATACTGCACTTATTACCTGTGCCAATATCCGGTTATCAGGCGGAGATCCCACCTTCCATGATGGGATTTCAAATTCAACTGGAAATATTGGAAAGATATTTGCCTGGGCATTAATATCTGCTACCGTAGGAGTAATCCTCTCAATTATTCGTGATAAGACAAATTTTATTGGCCAGATTATCATCAGTTTTATTGGTGTTGCCTGGAACCTTTTAACCTATTTTGTCGTCCCTGTAATGATCTTTGAGGATAAGAGCGTAATTAGTTCAATAAAGGAATCCGGACAGTTATTTCGAAAGACCTGGGGTGAATCCATTGTCGGTTCTGGTTCGATTGCACTTATCTTTGTAGTGATCGCTCTATTTGCTCTTATTCCGCTATTCTTCCTATTACTATCTGGAAATTCATTACTTGAGATTGGAGGAATTATTGGATACATCATCCTTGTAGTGATACTTGCCATCGGAGCATCAGCTCTTCAGGGGATTTATACAACAGCATTATATCAATATGCAAAAACTGGCAAAGTCCCTTCACAATTCAGATCTGAACTTATTACAGATGCTTTTGTTCAGAATGTAAAAACAAGAAACAGAGGTAACATCTGAATTAAATAATAATTTAATCAGGGCAGTAGAGTAAACCGTTTTCTTTATATATGTGTCTGATGGAATATGACTACCTGTATATCTTATCAGATAAATTATCCAAATTTTTCCTGTGAATTTCATACGGAATAAAAAGAATTTATTGTCGCGCATTGTTCTGATATTATCTATGATTATACAATACGGTATATATTTGATCAAAGTTCAAACAAAATATTTACAAAATTTGCATTCATAATTTAATTAGGGAAAAAGACAAGAAATCAAAAGATTAAAATGATGTCAAAATATTCCTGACAATTTAACTCTATTTTTCAATTTTATCCTTCATCTATTCTTTTTAAACCATCCAATTTTGAGCAATTTTAATTCGGAAAGTTTATCTTTGCAGGTTAGGAAAAGAGACTTATACTGTGGATTTGTATTGGTCAGCCTGTTAATATCTGCCTGATGGGAGATTTGGAAGATTCATTACATCACAGTATGATACCACGTTAACATGTCGGGATGGCTTAGTAAGAAGAAAATAAATCGGGTATTTTCTTCCGAATGTGTCTTTGATTCATAAGGGCCCTGCTATTGCAGATAGTGCCCGGATTAGTACATATATAAGGTGGAATAATCCAGCCGAAAATGGTGAAAGAGTAATGTAAATCCTGTATGAGGTATGTTTGGTATCCGCCTACAAATACATTAATCTCTATTCACCTGTCTGCCGGTATGCTTTACATAATGTATTCCACAAACTCGGGTGAAATAATGAGCAATGCTGATAGTAATTTAGTTAAATATGTTCAGACTACCTGCCCCTATTGTGGTGTCGGGTGTGCTCTGAACCTTGTTGTAAAAGATGGGAAATGTATAGGTGTTGAAGCCTGTAAGCGAAGTCCTATCAACGATGGTAAACTCTGTCCCAAAGGTGTTACCTGCTGGGAATTTGTTCACAGTCCTGACAGGCTTACCACTCCTCTGATCAAGAAGGATGGCAAATTCGTCGAAGCATCCTGGGATGAAGCCCTTGATCTTGTTGCGAAAAAATTCAAGGAAACAAACGAAAAATATGGGGCCAAAGGATTCGGTTTCCAGACCTCATGTAGAACTGTTAACGAAGACTGTTATATTTTCCAGAAGTTTGCACGGGTTGGTTTCAAAACAAACAACGTAGATAACTGTGCACGTATATGTCACGGCCCGTCTGTTGCTGGTCTTTCTCTCTCCTTTGGTTCGGGAGCAGCGACAAACGGATTTGAAGATGCTCTTAATTCAGATTTTATTCTGATATGGGGATCAAATGCCGTGGAAGCACACCCACTTGCCGGCCGGCGTATTGCTCAGGCAAAATTGAAAGGTATTCCAATCTATGCCATAGATCCAAGACTTTCAGCAACAGCTAAA